>ERZ833782.49-NODE-49-length-148685-cov-10.059564_pt1 | contig 148685 bp, 138 predicted proteins | sample MGYA00519577_ERZ833782 | MGnify/ENA primary metagenome ERZ833782 (study PRJEB31850, sample SAMEA3708745) | human gut metagenome | biome: human gut; feature: human-associated habitat; material: faeces | place: China | collected 2014 ...
ACACCCCACTTGTTAGATAGTATACCATACTGTCTAACAAATGGGGTGCAGTTCAGTGCCTCTGCCGCTTGTTTTTACTTTTCCGGCGGCGTAATTGCCACCTTCATGACCCCGTCGCGGCGCTTCTCAAACAGATCGTACGCTGCTTCAATCTCATTCAGCGGGAAAATATGCGTGATGAGCGGTGTGGTATCCAGCTGACCGTTTTCGATCAGCCGCAGGATTTCTGCGGTGTCGCAGCCATCCACGCCGCCGGTCTTGAAGATCAGGTTTTTGCCGTACATATCGGGCAGGGGAAGCACCTGCGGCTTGTCGTACAGTGCAACGATCGAGACGATCGCATTCGGTCGGGCGCACTCCCACGCGAGACGGAAGCTGTCGTCCGAGCCTGCCACCTCGCAGACCACATCCGCGCCGCCGTGCGGGCTGTTCAGCTGCACGAACTCCTGCGCGTGGTCGGGCGTGATGGTGAGTACATCGGGATAGCGCTCGCGCACAAAGCGCAGCCGCGCCGGATCGGGGTCGCAGATGATGATCCTGTGCGGGTGATGCAGCATGGCGCACAGCATGGTGCAGATACCGGTCGGCCCGGCACCGAGGATAAGCACGGTGTCGCCCTGCCTGATTTCGGAAATCTTGGCGGCCCAGTAGCCGGTGGCGAGCACATCGCCGGCAAACAGCGCCTGCCGGTCGGAAACGCGATCGGGAATGACGGTCAGACCCTGATCGGCATACGGCACGCGGACGTACTCCGCCTGACCACCGTCAATCCGGCAGCCGAGTGCCCAGCCGCCGTTGGGATCGGTGCAGTTGTTGACAAAGCCGTGCTGACAGAAAAAGCAGTGTCCGCAGAACGTCTCCACGTTGACGGCTACACGGTCGCCGGGCTTGACGGTTTTGACTGCCGAACCGACCTGCTCGACCACGCCGACCATCTCATGGCCGACCGTAATACCGGGTACGGCACGCGGCACCGAGCCGTGCTTGATGTGCAGATCGCTCGTGCAGATGCTCGACATGGTAACGCGCACCACCGCGTCTCCTGCATGCGTGAGAACGGGTTCCGGCTTGTTCTGCAGGGCAAACTCACCCTGTTTTCGATAAGTGTAAGCGAGCATAGTTTACGGCTCCGTTTCGTTAAATGTTGTATCCATTATACGGGAGGGCGAAAAGAAAGTCAAACGGTGTCGATTTTATAAGGTGCCGAGAGTCGGGAAAAACTGCGCCAGAAAGAAAAACAGCACCGGCAGGAAGATCGCAGGCAGCAGATTGCCGACGCGCAGCTTGCTGTTGAAGATGAGATTCAAGCTAATGGCAAAAATCAGCACGGAGCCGACACACGACATTTGACCAATCAAGACATCGGTCAGCCAGGGACGGATGAATCGTGCCATCAATGTAATGCCGCCTTGATAGAAGAAAATCGGCACAATAGACAGGTATACGCCCTTGCCGAGAGATGCGGCAAAGAGAATCGAGGCAACACCATCCAGAATAGCCTTGGCAATCAGCATGGTTGGGTCACCATTCAGACCATCGTTTAATGCACCGACAATTGCCATTGCACCGACACAAAACAGAAGAGATGCGGTAACGAAGCCTTCAACAAATCGGCTGTCCCCTTTGGCAGCAAAGTGTGATTGACAGAATGCACCGAAATCCTCCAGTCGCTGCTCGATATTCAGCGCTTCACCGATGACAGCGCCGAGTGCCAGACAGAGTATAAGCAGCATGGTATGCTGGGTGCCGATTTCGCCATCCTGTATGGTCAATACTTCGCTGAGTGTTCCGCCTATACCGATAAAGCAGGTGGTTAGTCCCAGTCCCTGCATGACCGTTTTTTCAAAGCGTTTCGGCAGACCGTTTTTTAACAGTATACCGATAGTAGTGCCGATAAGCACCGTGCCAACATTTACAATGGTTCCAAGACCAATCATAAAATCCCCTCGTTTCACTTTACAACGCTAAAGTTTATTGTAAAGCAAAATGAGAGGATTGTCAATTCAGCGCAGACAGAACGGCGTTTTGCGGAAATGCCCGCCGCCGATTCTACGTTCGGGATCGGGAAGTGCAAGCGCAAACAGGTCGTCCGCGAACGCGTCGCGGCGCAAAGCGGGCTGCAGAGCGTCGGAAAGCCGTTTTTCCGTTGCCGGCTTGACGATAACGGGCAGGGCAGCCTGCTTGAGCGCCGCCCGTCCGCGCACGCCGAGCGCCAGTACGCGCAGATAAGCAGGGGAGACGGGTGCGTCTGCCTCGATGCCGAGCACAGCCCGCAGGAGCGTACGGCGCACGCGAGCCGCCGGAAACCGCCGCGTTCGAGCCTTTTCTACAGCATCCGAGAACGAATGTGCCGTATAGACCGCCTTGCACAGCCGCTCGTCAAAGCCGTCTGCCGAGCCGGTCCGCAGTCTGCCTTGATAGAGTGCCGTCCGCAGCAGCGCGAGCAGTGTGTCCTCCGGCAAAGCGACCGGCGCTTCACCGCAATCTGCGGCCTTCTTCCACACGGCGCGAGCCGCAGGCGGCAGGAACGGTGCGCAGAACGCAAAATCGTCGTTTCGCAAATGCGCTCGAAGCAGACTCGCCGAGGCAAAGCCGCTGTGCGGCGCGCATGCATCGTGGGCCGCGCCCTGCCGGAGCACCGCAAGCGGATGCATCCCGAGCGGGAGCAGAAAGCGGCAGTATTCTACGGCAAGCGTGTTGTTTGGGTTGTCTAAAAGAGCTGCCGCCTGCTTGTGAACTTTCGCTAATTCCTCCTGCCGTTTGGCGGCGTAGGACAGGTGCGGAGAGCCGGATTCACCCTCCATCGGCAGGCTGTTCAGGAGTTCTGCCGCCTGTAAAAGCAAATCCGCATCCGCAGTCTCCGCACCGAACGACACCATGCCGCACCCGAGTGCGTGCAGCGTCTGCACCGCACCCTTAGCGAAGCCCTCCGCCGAGGACAGCGCCGCCGCAAGCGGCAATTCAACCACGAGGTCAGCGCCGCAGCGCACGGCCATTTCGGCACGCGCGTACTTATCCAGCACGGCAAAATCGCCGCGCTGGACGAAATTGCCGCTCATCACGCACACGATCACGGCGTTTTCGCCGAGGCTGCGCCGGGTTTCGGCAATATGGTGCAGATGGCCCGTGTGAAACGGATTATACTCGGCGGTGATGCCGCATACAGTCATGGCGGTGCTCCTTTCAGCGAGATGACAGCGGTCTGCAAGGTAAAAACCTCGAAAAAGGGGTTGTACATTTGCAAAGAATCGTGTAGAATAAAAATATAGCATTATTATATAGGCTTCCGCGGCTTTATGCAAGCCGCCAAATACGGCATAAGGGAGTTTTCACAAATGAAAGTATTGGTAATCAACGCTGGCAGTTCTTCGCTGAAGTACCAGCTGCTCGACACCGAGTCGGGCGAGGTAATGGCGAAGGGCCTGTGCGAGCGCATCGGCATCGATGGTGTGCTGACCCACACCGGCAACAAGTCCGATGAGAAGTTCAAGTTTGACATCGCAATGCCCACCCACAAGGAAGCGATCCAGTCTGTTATCAACATTCTGCTCGATCCGGAAAAGGGTGTAATCTCCTCCATGAGCGAGATCGACGCAGTAGGTCACCGCGTTGTACACGGCGGCGAGTTCTTCTCGGACAGCGTTATCATCACCGAGAAGGTCATCAAGGCTATCGAGGACTGCGTACCGCTGGCACCGCTTCACAATCCGCCTAACCTGACCGGCATCGAGGCTTGCCGCGAGGTTATGGGTCCGGACGTTCCGATGGTTGCAGTATTCGATACTGCATTCCACCAGACCATGCCGCAGTCCCACTACATGTACGCTGTACCGTACGAGTACTACGAGAAGTACAAGATCCGTCGTTACGGCTTCCACGGCACCAGCCACAAGTACGTTTCTCAGCAGGCTGCTGAGATGCTCGGTCGTCCGCTCGAGGAGCTGCGCCTGATCACCTGCCACCTCGGCAATGGTTCTTCTATCTGCGCAATCAACGGCGGCAAGAGCTTCGATACCTCCATGGGCTTCACTCCTCTGGACGGTCTGCCGATGGGCACCCGTGCCGGCAACATCGATCCGGCTATCATCGAGTTCCTGGCTGAGCACGAGCACATGGACGCACACGAGGTCATCAATATCCTGAACAAGAAGTCCGGTATGCTGGGTATCTCCGGCGTATCCTCCGACTTCCGTGATCTGGACGCTGCAGTTGCTGACGGCAACGCGCGTGCTGCTCTGGCGAAGGATATGTTCAACCTGTCCGTTAAGAAGATCATCGGTTCCTACGTTGCTGAGATGGGCGGCGTAGACGCTATCATCTTCACCGCAGGCGTAGGTGAGAACGACCGTTCGGTTCGCTGGGATGTCTGCGAGCACCTCGAGTACCTCGGCATCAAGATCGACCCGGAGAAGAACAAGTACCGCGGCAAGCAGATGGACATCTCCATCGACTGGGCACGCGTTCGCGTTCTGGTTATTCCGACCAACGAGGAGCTTATGATCGCCAAGGATACCGAGCGTCTGGTAAACGAGGCCAAGGCTCAGTAAGCCTTTCGTCAATTAGACAAATATGGGGGCGGAGCATAGGCTCCGCCTCTGTTTTTGCCCGGAGAGGAAACTTTTATGGAGCAAATTGATATCCCGCAGGAGCGCCGCTACTGCTCGAAGCTGGGATTTTCCGTGCTGGCGATCATGCTGTGGTCGATCCTTTGGCAGTTCGGCCTGTACTGGCTGGATGGCTGGATCCTGCCGTTCCGCATACCGGAAACGCTGTATTATCTGCTGCTGCTCGTCGGACATTATGCGGTATCGCTGCCGATTGTGTTCTGTTTGTGGCGCAAAACACCGCCGATGCCGTTCTGCAGGGAGCGGGCAGGCGCAAAGCGCATGGGCCGGTGGTTTGTCATCGGCTGTGCGCTGATGTGGCTCGGTTCGCTCATCGGCACGAATATCAACGACATGGTCTACACCTTGACCGGACGCGATCCGGTCGGCATGGTGGACGAGAGCTTTTCGCAGATGTCCATGACGGCCATCGTTCTCGGTGCCTGCATTATCGGTCCGCTGTGTGAGGAGCTGGTGTTCCGCGGCCTGCTGGCCGGCCGTCTTGCGCGGTACGGGCAGAAGCCGGGCGCCTTCATTTCTGCACTGCTGTTCGGCCTGTATCACGCCAATTTGGAGCAGTTTTTCTACGCCTTTGCGCTCGGTCTGCTGCTGTCCTACGCGTACTACCGCACCGGACTGCTGCGCACCTCGGTGCTGCTGCACATGCTGTTCAACATCATCGGCTCAGTGGTGCCCATGCTGCTGCCGGATACCATAGCCGCGCAGTCAGCGCTCGGTCTGTTCTGGATGGCAATGCTGGTGATCGGCATAATTCTGCTCGTTCGCGGCAGAAAACAGCAGGTCTGGCTGCACGGACCCTGTGCGCCGTCGCTCAAAGCCGTTTTGCAGAATGCAGGCATGTTTCTGCTGATCGTCGCCTGCTTTGTGCAGACCGTGTTCAATTATCTATAAGGAGGAACGTCCATGCGGGTAGACCTGCATATGCACACCGGATATTCAGCCGATGCCCAGTATCCGCAGTCCATCGACGATAAAATTCACGCCTGCGAGCAGGCCGGACTGGATATCATCGGCATTACCGATCATCTGGATTTTCTGCGTTCGGGCGGCACGCGCGACAACCGTGATCCGGAAGCCTGTGCGCGCGAGGTATGGGAAAAGCGCCGTCCGGCAGGGAACGGAGGTATTGAGGTTCTGGCGGGCATGGAGATCGGCCAGCTGCACGCCACACCGGACGCGGACGATTTTGTCCGCACGCATCCGTTCGATATGGTCATCGGCTCGCTGCATGCTATGCCGAACGATCTGGATATCTACTTTCACGACTTTCCGAATATGGACTGCGACAAGTTCCTGCACGAGTATTTCGATCAGCTGCTGCTGCTCGAGGAGCACGGCGGCTTTGATGTGCTGGCGCACATTGACTATCCGCTGCGCGTGATGAAGCACGGCGACTATATCCCGTCGTTTGACAATTATATGGACCGCGTCCAGCAGGTGCTGCGCTCGTGCATCGACCATGGCTATGCGCTTGAGCTGAATGCTGCCGGCATTGCGGGCTGGCAGAAAAAGGTCGGTCCACCGCAGAATATTCTGTACGAATACAAGCGCATGGGCGGCGAGCGCATCTCGATCGGCTCGGATTCGCACACGCTGGACACCGTGGCGCGCGGCGTAGACGACTGCGTGAAGAATGCACTCGACGCAGGCTTTACTCACGTTACCGTGTTCCGTGAGCGCAAACCGGTGCAGATCGCACTGAAATAAATGTAGAGGCTGAAACAACATGCTTTTTAGACGAAAACAGGAAATTACACACGCGGATACGACTGTTCGTGCCCGTGCAAAGATCAACTTGACGCTCGACGTCACCGGACGGCGGGAGGACGGCTACCACACGGTGGAGATGGTCATGCAGTCGATCGCGCTGCATGATACCGTGCGCGTTACCACCATCCACGGCGAGAAAAAGCCGCGCGGCATCGTGCTGAGCTGCAGCCTGCCGTTTCTGCCGACCGACGAGCGCAATCTGGCGTACCGTGCGGCGGAGCTGTTCTACAAGGAGACCGGCGCACTGCTCGAAACCTGCGAGATTCACATCGAAAAGCGCATTCCGGTTGCGGCAGGTCTGGCGGGCGGCTCGACGGACGCGGCGGCTGTACTGCGTGCGCTCAACGCATTGCATACAGCCGGTCTGACCGACGACGAGCTGTGCGAGATGGGACTTAAACTGGGTGCCGATGTGCCGTTCTGCCTGCGCGGCGGCACCATGCTGGCGCAGGGCATTGGCGAGGAGCTGAGCCTGCTGCCCGATATGCCGCACTGCTGGGTCGTGCTGTGCAAGCCGCCGTTTGCGGTGCCGACCAAGGAGGTCTATCAGGAAATCGACAGCGTGGATATCCTCGAGCATCCGGACAACAAGGGTATGATGGCCGCACTCGATCAGGGAGATTACGAGGGCGTGTGCGCGTACCTGTCCAACGTGATGGAGACCGTTACGGCGGCAAAACGCCGCCAGATCGGCGAAATCAAGTCGTTTCTCGCAGAAAACGGTGCGGACGGCACGCTGATGAGCGGCTCCGGCCCGACCGTGTACGGCCTGTTCTCGGATGAGAGCCGCGCCAAAACGGCAGCGAAAATGCTGCGCCGCCGTTTCGCGGATACGTTTTTGACCGAAACCTGCAATTAAACGGTATAGAAAGCCGCCTTTCGGGCATACTGGGTACACCGGATGCAGAAAGGCGGTTTTGTTATGCAGAAACAGGATAGAAAGGCACTCGCGGCAGTGCTGACAGCGGTTTATGTGCTGTTCTGGTCGGCGTTTGCGCCGCAGAGTCCTCGTGCGGCATGGTGGTGTACGGCGTTTTCCATCACCTGCGAGGAGGCGGCAGGTGAGAGCAGAACAGGCAGCGACCGGGTGGAATTTCGGTCACTTCTGGCAGACTTGCTGCTTCACAAAGATAACACTTAACTTTTCAGTCGCTCTATGGTATAATGACACAGTGAAACACGAAATTCATTTGCCAACGGAGGAAATTTATGAAGATCATTAACGAAAAGGGCAAGCTGTTCGGCATCATCAATGTTGTCGATCTGCTGGTGCTGGTCGCTGCGATCGCTGTCGTAGCCGGTGTCGGCTACAAGCTGTTTGCCAAGCAGATCAAGGAGGTTGCGTCTCCGCAGGTCTCCCTGACGATGACCGTCCGCGTACGCGGTGCAACGCCGTTCCTGGTAAACGAGGTGCAGCGCAACAGCCAGGTAGGCAAGTCGCTGGTAAACGGCAACAGCTATGTCAATGCGCAGATCACCGATATGAAGATCGATGATTACAATCAGCAGGTTACCACCGCTGACGGCCGCATTGTAACGGCAACCGATCCGGAGAAGAAGGATCTGGTATTCACCATCACGACCAAGGTTTCCAAGGGCACGCCTGCACCGGCCATCGGTACGCAGGAGGTGCGCGCAGGCCGTACATTCATTGTAAAGACCAACGATTTTGAGACGACCGGCAACATTGATTCGGTCGATATTGCGGATAATTAAAGCCTATGAAAGCGTTATTTGAAAACAGTCTGTTCGTGCGGCTGTTGATGTGTCTGCGCGCATGGTACCACGAGGGCGCTATCGCGGGATTCTTTAACCGTATCCGGCAGGCGTACCCAAGCTCGGTGTTCTGCCGTCTGTGGAATAAATTCTGCGCGGCACCGATATGTACCTCGGCGAACAGCATCTATGCGCGGATTCTGGCAGCGCTGCGCCGGTTTGTCGAAAAACTGGGCGGAATTGCGGCAAACAGCCTGATCTACCGCATCTGCCTTGCTGTCTGGCGGCCGATCGAGCGTGTCGCAGGCGGCGGCCTGATTGGCAGAGCCTGCAGGTTCGTCGGCATGCGCGGTCTGCTGCTGATTTGTCTGGCGATGTATCTGCCGCTCGATTCCGCTGTCCGCTGGGTGTCGGATGCCGGCTATCTGCCGTCGTTTGTGGCGTCCGTGTGGGATGAGTGCCTGATGCTTGCTGCATTTGCGTACATCCTGTGGCACATGGCGATGAAGCGTGCGCCGCTCGGCTCGCGTGCTACGCCGGTGGATGCCTATCTGCTGCTGTTCATCGCGGTCGGCTTTTTCCTGATGTGTGCGGTTTCGCCGAATACGCATATCGCGGTAGCGGGCTACCGTGCGGTTGTGGAGTACCTGTTCTGGTTCTTCCTCGTCACCCGCCTGATTGAGAACGACCGCGATTTCGCGGTATTCTACGGTGCGCTCGTCGTGATGGCGCTCTGCATTGCGGCGCACGGCATTTATCAGTATATCGTAGCCGCGCCGATCCCGTCGAGCTGGGTCTCTCAGACCGAGGCCAGCGTGCGTACGCGTGTGTACTCGCTCACCGGCAGTCCGAATATCATGGGCAGTCTGCTGGTGCTGTTTGCCCCGATGGTGGCAGGACTTGCATATTACAGCAGTAAAATGTGGGTCAAGGTGCTGGCTATCTGCGCGACCGGCATGATGTGCCTGAGCTGCATTTTCACCTTTTCCAAGGGTGCCTGGGGCGGCCTGGCAGTAGCTGTTGTGATCTTCGCCATCTTTCTGGACCGCCGACTGATTGCTCTGATGGGCGTGGCCGGTGTCGGTGCACTGCTGGCAATCCCGTCTATTGCGAACCGTATTACCTATCTGTTTACCGCGGATTACCTTGCGGCAAGCCGCCGTGCAGGTCGTGTTATTCGCTGGTCTAAGGGTCTTAAGCTGCTGCAGGAGAGCAATCCGGTGCTCGGCTTCGGTCTCGGCCGCTTCGGCGGCGCGGTTGCCATGCAGAACAAGGTCATCGAGGAGACCAAGGATTTTTCCTACTTCTACATGGATAACTATTATCTGAAAACGCTGGTCGAGATGGGTTATCTCGGTCTGGCGTTCTTCATCCTGCTGCTGTTCGGTCTGGTGCTGTGGAGCCTGCGCTCGATCGGCCGTACCGGCTACACCAAGGGCGACCGCACGCGCGTGCTGGCGGTTTCCATGTTCGCAGGCATGTGCGGCGTGCTGGTGCACTGCTACTTCGAGAATATCTTCGAGGTGCCGTATATGATGGCGTATTTCTGGAGCATGGCGGCAGCGGTTATGTACCTCGGGTACTTCCGAAAACGAAAAAACTGATTTTTTAGAGAACCTTCGTGAGAGGGTTCTCTTTTTTTCTCGGCACTGACTCAGCGGGGCACACGAACCGCGCAGGCGGTTCGCTCCTAACGGGCGGGAAGTTTTTCGCTGAACCTCAGCGAGGGGAGTACGCCGTCTGCGGCGGCGGGAACGTTGCGGCGCCCGCCGCGGGGGCAAAAAGGAAGGGACACCTACGTTTTCCCTTCCTCTTTGAACTCCTACCTTTCCCTTGTTGGGATAGCTTGGGTGCAGATGGTAGACTGCGTAAGCAGGAAAAGGATGCGGCAGTCGGGTTACTCTTGCGTGTCTTTCTCCGCCTTTTCGCAGTTCACAGACAGCGTACTGCTACACAGACGGTTTACTTCCAGCAGAGCGCGGCATAACCGTGCCGCGCAAATCCTTGGCACGTTGTAACGCACGGCATCTGCGAATTTAGATGTTTGGTATCATTTATCCTGCGTAGGTGCTGTCCGTAACCTCCGGACTAACGAATTGCGCGACATGGGTATGTTGCGCCTGCTGGAAGTAGCCGACCTGTGTAGCAGAACGGTATCCGACCCTGCGAACAGGTCACGAAAAACACGGAAGAAAAAATCCTCTGCCGTTCCCCTGTTTCGCAGCGGTCACATGTAGGTAATCTGCGTCAGATTAGGAAGCAAGGGAAAGGCAGGAGTCCAAAGAGGAAGGAAAACCGCAGGTTGTCCTTCCTTTTTGCCCCGCGGCGGGCGCCGCACTCTCCTGCACTCCGCAGAGCACAAATCCCTCTGAATCGCAGGCGAAAACCTCGGTTTAACATAGATTTTACTCGAAAACACACACTTTACTTAAACTTAACGAACTCTCGCTTTTGCATTTTACAAAACTTCCGTAAGATAATCTTGTAATAAAAAACGAAGACGAATGTAAAAGGAGAACAAATTATGAAAAAGAGCATTTCCATGCTTCTGGCAGCACTGATGCTGACCGGTGCACTGAGCGGCTGCGGCGGCAGCTCCTCTTCCGATTCTTCGGATTCCCAGGCAAGCGGCAATGACAGCGGCGTATCCGGCGCAATCACCGTTATCTCCCGTGAGGATGGTTCCGGTACGCGCGGCGCGTTCATCGAACTGACTGGTGTAGAGGAGAAGAACGACGCAGGCGAGAAGATCGACAATACCACCGCGGATGCCGAGATCGCCAACAAGACCGATGTTGTACTGACCAGCGTAGCAGGCAACGAGAAGGCTATCGGCTACATTTCCCTCGGTGCGCTGAACGACACCGTACAGGCTGTCAAGGTAGACGGCGCAGAAGCTACCGTAGATAACGTAAAGGCAGGCACCTACAAGCTGTCCCGTCCGTTCAATATTGCAACCAAGGGCGAGCCGACCGGTGTAGCCAAGGATTTTATCAACTTCATCCTCTCTAAGGAAGGTCAGGCTGTTGTAACCGATAACAAGTACATCGCTGTTGACGACAATGCAGCAGCCTTTACTTCCGACGGTTCCTCCGGACAGATCGCAGTCGGCGGTTCCTCCTCGGTATCCCCGGTTATGGAGAAGCTGATCGAGGCGTACAAGGCTGTAAACCCGAACGCAAGCATCGACCTGCAGACCTCTGACTCCACCTCCGGCATGACCGGCACGATGGACGGCACCTTTGCCATCGGCATGGCATCCCGCGAGCTGAAGGACGACGAGGCTGCACAGCTTACCGGCACCGCCATCGCACTTGACGGCATCGCAGTAGTCGTAAACCCGGCGAACACCATTGACGACCTGTCTATGGATCAGATCAAGGGTATCTATGTCGGCGACATCACCGACTGGGGCGACCTCGCGTAAGCGAATTCACAGACTGATAAAACAGGGCGAAGCGATTCGCCCTGTGCCTGTATAGGAGAAAGATTATGAAAAACTTTCGGGAAAACCTGATGCACATGGTGTTTTTTCTCTGTGCGCTGACCTCCATCTTTGCGGTGGTGCTCATCTGTATTTTCCTGTTTGCGAACGGTGTGCCTGCCATGAAGGAGATTGGCTTGCTGGACTTCCTCACAGGCGCGAAGTGGAAGCCGGGCAACGACATTTACGGCATCCTGCCGATGATCCTCGGCAGCCTGTACATCACCGCCGGTGCGATCGTTATCGGCGTGCCGATCGGTCTGCTGACCGCGGTATTCATGGCATTCTACTGTCCGAAAAAGCTGTACGGTCTTCTCAAGCCGTGCACCGAGCTGCTGGCCGGTATTCCGTCTATCGTATACGGCTTCTTCGGCATGGTCATTATCGTACCGGCAGTCCGTGCGGTGGCAGGCGTGTTCGGCGCGGATATCTCCGGCTCGTCCATTCTGGCGGCGTCCATCCTGCTCGGCATTATGATTCTGCCGACCATCATCGGCGTGTCCGAAGCGGCGCTGCGTGCGGTTCCGATGAGCTACTACGAGGGCGCCGTCGCCATGGGCGCACGGCATGAGCGTGCCATATTCACGGTTATGGTACCGGCTGCCAAGTCCGGCGTGCTGGCTGGCATCGTGCTCGGCATCGGCCGCGCCATCGGCGAGACCATGGCGGTTATCATGGTAGCGGGCAACCAGCCGCGGTTGACCGGCAGCATGCTCAAGGGCATCCGCACCATGACGGCAAACATCGTGCTTGAGATGGGCTACGCCACCGGCCTGCACCGTGAGGCGCTTATTGCGACCGGCGTTGTGCTGTTCGTATTCATTCTGCTCATCAATCTGGCATTCTCGGTTCTCAAAAGGAGGAAGGAAGCATGACAAGAGAAGCTGTCTCTGCTGCAAAACCGGCAGTGCGCGTACAGGCAAAGACCGGAAAGGTGCACGGCGCCGCATCTGCGGCTGTGCTCAAGGGTCTGGTGTACGGCGCGGCTGTGCTGACCTTTGCGGTGCTGCTGTTCCTGCTCGGCTATATTCTGGTGACGGGCATTCCGCATCTCAAGCCGTCGCTGTTTCAGTGGAATTATACCTCTGAGAACGTCTCGATGATGCCTGCCATCCTCACTACGGTTGAAACGACCGCGCTGGCACTGCTGCTGGCCGTGCCGCTCGGCCTGTTCACCGCCGTGTACCTGAATGAGTACGCCAAGCGCGGCAACAAGCTGGTAAACGTCATCCGCATCACGACCGAGACGCTTTCCGGCATTCCGTCCATCGTGTACGGCCTGTTCGGCATGCTGTTCTTCGTCACCAGGCTGCACTGGGGATACTCGCTGCTGGCCGGTGCGATGACGCTGGCGATCATGATCCTGCCGCTCATCATGCGTACCGCTGAGGAAGCACTGATTGCGGTTCCGGATTCCTACCGCGAAGGCTCGTTCGGTCTGGGTGCCGGACGTCTGCGCACGGTATTCCGCATCGTGCTGCCTGCTGCGGGTCCCGGCATTCTGTCCGGTGTTATCCTTGGTATCGGCCGCATTGTCGGTGAGACCGCGGCGCTCATCTTTACCGCAGGCACTATGGCTCAGATTCCCGGTCTGTTCCAGTCCGGCCGTACGCTGGCCATTCACATGTATGTGCTCTCGGGTGAGGCGCTGCACATGAACGAGGCAAATGCTACCGCAGTCGTTCTGCTGCTGGTGGTCCTGCTGATGAATACGCTTTCCGCTCTGGCAGCGAAAAAGCTGACCAAGAAGTAAATGGAGAATGAACATGGAAAATAAGATCGAAATTCACAATATGAATCTGCATTACGGTGATTTTCACGCCCTGCACGATATCAATCTGGATATCAAGGAGAAGGAGATCACTGCATTCATTGGACCGTCCGGCTGCGGCAAGTCTACGCTGCTGCGTTCGCTCAACCGCATGAACGATCTGGTGGAAAACTGCCGTATCACGGGCGATATCATGCTTGACGGTCAGGATATCTACAAGAACTGTGACGTCAATCTGCTGCGCCGCCGTGTCGGCATGGTATTCCAGAAGCCGAATCCGTTCCCGATGTCGATTTATGATAACATCGCCTATGGTCCGCGCACGCACGGCATCAAGAGCCGTGTGCAGCTTGACGAGATTGTTGAAACCTCGCTCAAGCGTGCCGCTATCTGGGAGGAGACCAAGGATAACCTCAAAAAATCCGCGCTGTCCATGTCCGGCGGTCAGCAGCAGCGTATCTGCATCGCGCGTGCGCTTGCCGCAGACCCGGAGGTGCTGCTGATGGACGAGCCGACCTCTGCGCTTGATCCGATCTCCACCGCGAAGATCGAGGACCTTGTGCTCGAGCTTAAAAAGGATTATACTATCGTTATGGTAACGCATAATATGCAGCAGGCCACCCGTGTTTCGGATACGACTGCGTTCTTCCTGCTTGGCGACATGATAGAAGTGGATGACACCGAAAAGCTGTTCTCCATGCCGTCGGACAAGCGCACGGAAGACTACATTACGGGGAGGTTCGGCTAATGAGAAACCGTTTTGACAATCAGCTTGCGGAGATGAACAATGAGCTGATCTCGATGGGGGCACTGTGCGAAAACGCAATCGCCAGTGCGGTAAAGGCTCTGCTTGAGGGCGATATCAAGCTGGCGGCGGCCGCCATCCGCATCGATCAGGAGATCGACCGCAAGGAACGCGAAATCGAGTCCATGTGCCTCAAGCTGCTGCTGCAGCAGCAGCCGGTGGCAAGCGATCTGCGTCTGATCTCCTCCGTGCTGAAAATGATCACGGATATCGAGCGTATCGGTGATCAGGCAAGCGATATTGCGGAGATCGTAACGTATCTGTCCGGTGCGTGCGGTCACAACACGCATATCGACCAGATGGCGCAGGCAACCATTAAAATGGTGACCGACAGCCTGGATGCGTTTGTCCGCCGTGACCTGACCCTTGCATGGAGCGTTATTGAATATGATGACGTGGTGGACCGCCTGTTCGATGAGTGCAAGAGCGACCTTATCGCGGAGATCGCGCAGAACCCGGAGGACGGCGAGCGCGTACTCGATGTGCTGATGATCGCCAAGTATCTGGAGCGTATCGGCGACCACGCGACCAATATTGCCGAATGGGTGGAGTTTTCCATCACCGGCTCGCATAAAAGTGCAATGCACGGCGCGGAAGCGGCGGCACGCTGACAGAAATCGGAGTGTAATATATGATATACTGTGTGGAAGATGATGCGGGTATCCGCGAACTGGTGGTGTATACACTGCGCAACACCGGTTTTGAGGCTGACGGCTTCGAGGACGGTGCGGCGCTGACGGCTGCTCTGAAAAAATGCAAGCCGCAGCTGATTCTGCTGGATATCATGCTGCCCGGCGAGGACGGCATCACCATTCTGCGTCGTCTGCGCGCAGCACCGGATACGGCGAGGGTTCCGGTCATTCTGCTGACTGCGAAAAACACGGAGTACGACAAGGTAGTCGGTCTGGACACCGGTGCGGATGATTACATTCCCAAGCCGTTCGGCATGATGGAGCTGATCGCGCGCATTCGTGCGGTCCTGCGCCGCACCGAGGATATGCAGGACAAGGATGAGCCGCGTCCGCTGGTAGCCGGCGGCATCTGTGTGGATGAGCGTGCTCACACCGTATTCGTTAACGAGCAGGAGGTGCAGCTGACGCTCAAGGAGTACCAGCTGCTGTGCCTGCTGATGAAAAACCGCGGTGCCGTGCTCACGCGCGATGTGCTGCTCGAGAATATCTGGGGCTATAATAATGAAAGCGAAACCCGCACGGTCGATGTGCATATCCGCACGCTGCGGCAAAAGCTGGGCGCGGACGGTGCGCTGATCGAGACTGTCCGCGGTGTCGGCTACCGTATGGGAGAGCACACATGAGAAAGCGCGTATTCGGCAGCATTTTTCTCACGTCGCTTGTCACGCTGCTGCTGACGACCGGGCTGCTGCTGCTGGCAGTTCACGCCGGTCTGACCAATGACATGCGGCAGCGGCTGGTAACGGAGAGCAGCTACCTGTCTGCGGTGGATGACATTCGGGAGGAACTGGAGGAGTGCGGATCGGTGTACGCCGACCGTTTGACGCTGGTCGCGCAGGACGGCACGGTGCTGTATGACAACCGCACGAATGCCTCTGAGATGGAGAACCACGCCGTCCGTCCGGAGATTGCGGCGGCAGAGCAGAACGGCACGGGCGAGGACAACCGTCTGTCCGAAACCTTCGCTGAGCAGACGTTTTATTACGCGGTCCGTCTGAAAAACGGCGATATTCTGCGCATTTCCGCAACTGCGGACAGCGTGTTCGGCGCACTGTCGAATGCGTCACCGTGGATTGTGCTGATCATCCTGCTGACGCTGCTGGTTGCAGCTGTGCTGGCAGGCTGGCTGACCGGTCTGTTCCTCAAGCCGATCGAAGCGCTCGACCTGCATGATCCGATGAAGGGCGAAGCCTATGACGAGCTGTCGCCGCTGCTGCACCGCATGGACAAGCAGAACCACAAAATTCAGGCGCAGATGGACGAGCTGCAGCGCCGTCAGGCTGAGTTTGACGACATTACGGCCCGCATGGATGAAGGTCTGGTACTGTTTTCCGGCAAGGGCATGATTCTGTTCGCCAATCACGCTGCGCGCGCGCTGTTTCCGCATGACAGTGCGGAAGGAAGCTATCTGACGCTGTGCCGCGATGCGAATTACATTCAGGTGGTCGAGCAGGCGCTCGACGGCAAAGGCGCGCACGGCAAACTCGAGCGGAACGGCCGCATTTATGAACTTACGGCAAGCTCGGTGGAGGAGAACAGCGCATGGCATGCCGCCGTGCTGCTGATCGTGGATATTACCGAGCGCGAGCGTGCCGAGCAGCAGCGGAAGGAATTTACAGCCAATGTGTCGCACGAACTGAAAACGCCGCTGACCAGCATCATGGGCTACGCGGAGATCATCGCGGGCGGCATTGCCAAGCCGGAGGACGTAGCGCCGTTTGCGGGCAAGATCCGCACGGAAGCGCAGCGGCTGCTGGCGCTCATCGAGGATATCATTCACCTGTCCCGACTGGATGAAGGCGGAGAAACGGTGGCCTTTGAGCCGGTGGAGCTGTCCGCGCTCTGTGATACTGTGCGCGACCGCCTGCAGAGCAAGGCAGCAGGCAAGGGCATCGCGCTGCGCATCGAGGGAGAACCGGCTGCGGTTTCCGGTCAGCGCCGCACGCTCGAGCAGATGATCTTCAATCTAACGGATAACGCCATCAATTATAATAAGCCGCAGGGCAGCGTGACGCTTGTGACCGGCACAGAGAACGGCCGGCCGTTCGTGCAGGTGGCGGATACCGGCATCGGTATCGCGCCGGCGGACCAGCAGCGCGTGTTTGAGCGGTTCTACCGCGTGGATAAGAGCCACAGCAAGATGACCGGCGGCACCGGACTGGGGCTTTCGATTGTCAAGCATGGTGCGGCGCTGCATCATGCGGAGGTTGAACTGAAGAGTGTACTCGGCGAGGGGACTTGCATTACTTTACGGTTTCCTAAAGAATAAGCTGCGCTCTGCGGAGCGCGGGAGACTGCCGCGTCCGCGGCGGGGACAAAGAGGAAGGGACACCTGCGGTTTCCCTTCCTCTTTGAACTCCTACCTTTCCCTTATTTGATAGCCTGACGCAGACCAGAGACCGGCGACAGCTTCGAAAATAAGAGTACGACAGAGGATTTTTCCTCTGCTACGGACGGACCAATTTCGGGTCCGTCCTTTTCTTATACCTTTTCGCAGTGTCGGATACCGTACTGCTACACATACGGTTAAATCTACGCAGGCGCAACATGACCGTGTTGCGCAATTCGTTAATCTGGAGTTTGCGCACGGCACCTACGGATTAGGCGTTTGGTACAAGTTATTTTCGCAGGCCCTGTCTGTAACAACGCGCTCACGAATTGTGCGGCACTATTGTGCCGCACCCAGCGTAGATTTTCTGGTCTGTGTAGCAGAATGGTATCTGATACTGCGGATATGCGGATACATGGCGCACGAAGTGCGACCATGCGGAAGAAAAGATCCTCTGCCGTTCCTTTATAGTCTCAGCTCTGCAAATTTCGCCGTGCTAAATAGGAAGAAGGATGATTCACAAGAAGGAGGGAACCTTGGTTCTCTCCTTCTTGTGCCCCTGCCGGGCAGGCAAGTTCCGTTCGCCTCGCAGGCGAAATCCCCTCAAAAAGAAAATCTCAAAAAAATTAAGAAATTTTGAAGAAAACACTTGCGCGATACACCCGGTGTAGTGTATACTAATTACAGTTGCGCAAATGCGTAACCGAATTGCCGCGCAAAGGAGTTTCTCCTGCGCACGCCCATCGGCCATCAACCGGATTTTCCCGGCGTGGTCCCTGGTGCGGTCCAAAAACGGCCGACCTGCCGTTATACCGGGTAATCAAGCAATTTGACTGCAAAACAGGCTAAAACTGCGTAAAAATCAGCACTTTTTCCGATTGCAGCCATTGGTTTCTCGTGCTATAATTAACGCTGGTCTGGTTGAGTACTGGACCGGCGATTTTTTATCCCCGCCGCTGTCCGTGGAAGGGCCACGAACAGTGTAAAGAAAAGTGGAGGGCAAACAGACAAATCAGAACCGGATTAACCCACCGGCGCTCGATTGCTGCACTACCCCCAAACTTCTTATATTAAAGGAGAGCATTTTATGCAGATCACTGATCCTATCGCGGATATGCTGACTCGTATCCGCAACGCTGGCAATGCTCGTCATGCCAGTGTGGATGTACCCGCATCCAAGATGAAGAAGGCTATTGCCCAGATCCTGCTCGACGAAGGCTACATCAAGTCTTTCGAGGTTGTAGAGGGCAACACCCAGGGCATTATCCGCATCGCACTGAAGTACGTTGATAACCGCCAGAAGGCTATCACCGGCATCAAGCGTGTGTCCAAGCCGGGCCTGCGTGTATACGCTGGCGCACAGGAGCTGCCGAAGGTACTCCGCGGCCTTGGTATTGCCATCGTTTCCACTTCCAGAGGCGTCATGACCGACAAGAAGGCTCGCGAGCTGAACGTCGGCGGTGAAGTTCTCGCATTTGTATGGTAAGGGAGGTATAAACAATGTCTCGTATTGGTAGAATGCCGATTGCCATCCCGGCCGGCGTTGAAGTCAAGATTGACGGCAGCGTTGTTACCGTGAAGGGCGCTAAGGCAACCCTTACCCGCGAATTTCATCCGAACATGACCATCGCGGTAGAGGGCAACGAAATCCTCGTAACCCGTCCGAACGACGACAAGCACAACCGCGCACTGCACGGCCTCACCCGCAGCCTGGTTCACAACATGGTTGTTGGTGTTACCGATGGCTTCAAGAAGGAGCTGAGCGTTCAGGGCGTTGGTTACCGTGTCGCTAAGCAGGGCAAGGATCTGGTTATGAACCTCGGCTACTCGCATCAGGTTACCATGAGCGAGGTAGAGGGCATCACGATCGACGTTCCGAACCCGAACACGATCATCATCTCCGGTCCTGACAAGCAGAAGGTTGGCCAGTTTGCAGCGGAAGTCCGCGAGAAGCGTCCGCCGGAACCCTATAAGGGCAAGGGCATTCGCTACGCTGATGAGTATGTCCGCCGCAAGGAAGGCAAGACCGGCGCTAAGAAGAAGTAAGGAAAGGAGAGGCGAAAATAAATGGTTTCGAAGAAGGATTCCAACAAGGCGCGCCTTCAGCGCCACAAGCGCGTACGCGCTAAGATCAGCGGCACCGCTGAGCGTCCCCGTCTGGACGTATTCCGTTCTGCAAAGAACATCTATGCACAGGTTATTGACGATGTAGCCGGTGTAACCCTCGTATCCGCCTCGACTGCAGAGAAGAGCTTTACCGAGTACGGCGGCAACAAGGAAGCAGCCAAGAAGATTGGTCAGATCGTTGCCGAGCGCTGCAAGGCTAAGGGCATTGAGGCTGTCGTGTTTGACCGCGGCGGCTATGTGTTCCACGGCCGCGTGAAGGAGCTCGCAGATGGCGCCCGTGAGGGCGGCCTGCAGTTTTAATCGGGAGGAGGTAAAACATGGCTCAGTTTAACAGAAACGATAAGCGTGAGGACGAGTTCTCCGAGAACGTTGTAGCGCTCAACCGCGTTGCCAAGACCGTTAAGGGCGGCCGAATCTTCAAGTTCGCAGCTCTGGTCGTTGTAGGCGACGGCAAGGGTACCGTTGGTTTCGGCCTCGGCAAGGCTTCCGAGGTTCCGGACGCTATCCGCAAGGGCATCGAGGACGCCAAGAAGAACCTCGTTAAGATTTCTCTGAAGGGCACCACCATCCCGCACGAGGTTATCGGCGAGTTCGGTGCAGGCCGCGTTCTGCTCAAGCCTGCTGCTCCCGGTACCGGCGTTATCGCCGGCGGCGCTGTTCGTGCAGTAGTTGAGGCTGCCGGCATCAAGGACATCCGTACCAAGTGCCTGCGTTCCAACAACCCGCAGAACGTTGTTACCGCAACGATGGAAGGCCTGAAGAGCCTGCGCGACGCAGCTCAGGTAGCTGCTGTACGCGGCAAAGCCGTAGAAGAACTGTAAGAAAGGGGTAACTGACAATGGCTAACATGAAGATTACCCTGAAAAAGAGCCTGGCTGGTCGCTTGGAGAAGCACATCGCAACGGCTCATTCTTTGGGGCTTAAGAAGATCAATGACGTAACCGTTCAGCCGGACAACGCGCAGACGCGCGGCAAGGTAAAGCAGATCGGTTACCTGCTCGAAATCGTAGAGGAGGCGTAACCCATGAAGCTGCATGAATTGACGCCTGCCGCAGGCGCTACCAAGCCGGCATACCGTAAGGGCCGCGGCGCTGGTTCCGGCAATGGCAAGACCGCAGGTCGCGGTCACAAGGGCCAGTGGGCCCGTTCCGGCGGCGGTGTCCGTCCGGGCTTTGAAGGCGGCCAGATGCCTCTGGCACGTCGTCTGCCGAAGCGTGGTTTCCACAACATTTTCGGCACCACTTACGCACCGGTCAATGTTTCCGCACTGGAGAAGTTTGAAGACGGCGCTGAGGTAACTGCAGAGATCCTCTGCAATGCCGGCATCGTTAAGAATGCTCTCGACGGCATCAAGATCCTCGGCACCGGCACGCTGACCAAGAAGCTGACCGTTAAGGCAGCTGCTTTCTCGGCTTCCGCAAAGGAGAAGATCGAAGCCGCAGGCGGAAAGGCCGAGGTGGTTTAAGGTGTTTCAAACCCTTAAAAACGCCTGGTCTATGCCCGAACTGCGCAAGAAGATGCTGTATACTCTGTTCATCATCCTGATCTTCCGCTTTGGTTCGTGCATTCCGGTTCCGTTTATTGATACCGCGCTCCTGTCTCAGTACTTTGAGCAGGCATCGGTAAACGGTTCAATGCTTGGTTATCTGGATATGTTCACCGGCGGTGGTCTGTCTCGTGCGACCATCTTCGCAATGTCCATCACCCCGTATATCAACGCATCCATCATCCTTCAGCTGCTGACTGTTGCCATCCCCGCTCTTGAGCGCATGGTAAAGGACGGCGGCGAGGAAGGCCGTGAGAAGATCGCAAGCTGGACCCGTTACCTCGGCGTTCTGCTCGGTCTGCTTCAGGGTCTGTCCTACTACGCACTGCTCCGCAACGGTTTTGGCGGCAAGACTATGCTGTCCAACACCGGCGCGCTTGCAGCCGTAACCATTATCGTAACTTTCACCGCAGGCACCGCGCTGATTATGTGGATGGGCGAGCATATCACCCAGAAGGGTATCGGCAACGGCATTTCGATCATCCTGTTCGCAGGTATCGTTTCCCGCGGTCCGTCGCTCATGCGTACGCTGGCTAACCTGTTCCAGACCGGCACGAGCGGCATCGTTTCCGGCATTGTAATGATTATCGTCGGTCTTGCGATCGTTGTATTCATCGTTTATATGTCGAACGCAGAGCGCCGCATCCCGGTTCAGTACGCAAAGCGCGTAGTTGGCCGCAAGATGTACGGCGGTCAGTCCACCCACCTGCCGATCAAGGTCAATGCGTCCGGCGTTATGCCGATCATCTTCGCATCGTCCATCCTGTCCCTGCCGCAGACCATTTCGATGTTCTGGCAGCCGGAGAGCGGTTCGGTTGGTGCGCACATTCTTAACCTGTTCTCTCAGACCAGCGTGTTCTACATTGTACTGTACGCACTGCTGATCCTCGCATTTGCATACTTCTATGCATCCATCCAGTTCAACCCGATCGAGATCGCCAACAACCTGAAGAAGAACGGCGGCTTCATCCCGGGCTTCCGTCCCGGCAAGCCGACCAGCGACTTCATCACCAAGGCACTCGGCAAGGTCACCTTCGTTGGTGCGCTGTTCCTCGCTGTTGTAGCACTGCTCCCGCTGATCGTAGGCGCAGTAAACTCCAGCCTGAGAAATGTAGCACTGGGCGGCACCTCGGTTATCATCGTAGTAGGCGTTGCGCTTGATACGGTGAAGCAGATGGAAGCACAGATGCTGATGCGTCATCATAAGGGATTCCTGGAATAATTCTGGAGGCTGTGTTCAAATGAATTTAATTCTGCTGGGCGCTCCGGGCGCCGGTAAGGGCACGCTTGCTTCTTACCTGATCGAGCAGATGGGTGTACCGAGCATTTCCACCGGTAACATCCTGCGCGAAGCGATTAAGAACAATACTCCGCTCGGCCAGTCCGCTAAGGAGTATATGGATGCCGGCAAGCTGGTACCCGATGAAGTGGTTATCGGCATGCTGAAGGAGCGTATCGCTAAGCGCGACTGCAAGAGCGGTTTCATCCTCGATGGTTTTCCGCGTACGATTCCGCAGGCGGAAGCACTCGACGAGATTGCTCACATCGACTGCGCTCTGTCCCTTGAGGTTGCAGACGACGTCATCGAAAAGCGCATGACCGGCCGCCGTGTCTGCCTGCGCTGCGGTGCAACCTATCACGTTGAGGCAAATCCGCCGCGCGTGAAGGACGTTTGCGACATCTGCGGCGATAAGCTGGTCATCCGCAGCGATGATCAGGCTGAGGTCGTTCGTCATCGTCTTGAAACCTACCATGAGCAGACTGAGCCGCTCAAGGGCTACTATGAAGCCCAGGGCAAGCTCAAGAGCATCGATGGTGCTCAGGGCATCACCGCTACCGAAAAGTTTGCAGTAGAGGCGCTGGGTCTGTAATATGATTCATATCAAGACGGAAAAAGAGCTTGAAAAAATGCGTGTTGCCGGCCGCCTTACCGCTATTGCGCGTAAGGCGGCGGCAGACGCCGTAAAGCCGGGTGTTACCACCTGGGAGATCGACCGCATCGTCCGCAAGACGATTGAGGATGCCGGCGCCAAGCCGTCCTTCCTCGGCTACGGCGGTTTCCCGGGCAGCGCCTGCGTATCGCTGAATGACCAGGTCATCCACGGTATTCCTTCCAAGCATGCAGTTGTCAAGGAAGGCGATATCGTTAAGGTTGATGTTGGTGCATACATCGGCGGTTTCCACGGCGACTGCGCCTGCACGGTTCCGTGCGGTGAGGTAAGCGAAGAGGCAAAAAAGCTGATCGCTGTAACACGTCAGAGCTTCTTTGAAGGCATTAAATTTGCCCGTGAGGGCTACCGCGTATCGGATATCGGCGCAGCCGTTCAGGCTTACGTCGAGGCCAACGGCTTTTCTGTCGTGCGCGACTACGTCGGTCACGGCGTAGGCGCTGCGCTGCATGAGAGCCCGGAGGTTCCGAACTACGGCAAACCGGGCCACGGCATTCGCCTGCAGCGCGGTATGGTCATCGCGGTAGAGCCGATGGTCAATGTGGGTGTTTACACGGTCAAGGTCCTGCCGGATGGCTGGACGGTTAAGACCAAGGACGGCAAGCTGTCCGCTCACTACGAAAACACCATCGCTATTACGGATGGAGAGCCGGAGATTCTTACGAATATCGACGGCGAAGTGCTGTAATGGCAGAGATTCGTACCGCCGACATTGTGCTGTCGCTGACCGGAAGGGACAGAGGACAGCTGATGCTGGTCGTCGCAGAGGAGGGGGATTTTCTTCTGCTGGCGAACGGACGTGCGCGCCGGGCCGAAAACCCGAAGCGCAAGCGCCGCAAGCATGTGAGCCTGCAGGGCCCATGCGACGAGCGCACACGGCTCAAGCTGCAAAGCGAAAGCCGGCTGACAAACAGCGAGATCCGCAAGGCGCTCGCCCTCTGGACAGGGGACGAGAACGCAAATTGACCGAGGAGGATAAACCACAATGGCAAAAGATGATGTGATTGAGCTCGAGGGTACCGTCGTAGAGGCGCTGCCCAATGCAATGTTTCAGGTAGAGCTTCCCAACGGCCATAAGATTCTGGCGCATATCTCGGGCAAGCTCCGCATGAACTTTATCCGCATTCTTCCCGGCGACAAGGTCACCGTTCAGATGTCGCCTTACGACCTGACCCGCGGTCGTATCACTTGGCGTTCCAAGTAAGATAAAAAGCGGGCGGAGGTACGCATGTGACCTGCGCGCCAGTGGTCGCCGGACAGGTTTCCGGTGTCCCATCCCACCAAAAATTTGATGGAGGTAAAATAACATGAAGGTAAGACCGTCTGTAAAGCCGATCTGCGAGAAGTGCAAGATCATTCGCCGTAAGGGCAAGGTTATGGTTATCTGCCAGAACCCGAAGCACAAGCAGAAGCAGGGCTAAGAAGCGCCTGTGGCGCTTTATAGGGGACTTCAAAAGTCCCCTATATACAAAAACAAGTTCCTGACGAAACTTGTTTTTGATACCCGAACGACGCGATCCAAGATCGCTGAGTCAAGGTATAAAAACCCACGCACATGTCGCGGGTTTTTATGATGACTGCAAGCAGTCATCAATAAATGCGCGCCGAGGGGTGCGGATCATGGTTTACGCGAGCACGACAAGCACGCACGGCGAGTGCGGCGCTGCAGGAGCGGAGGCGGCTCCTATACTGTGTTTGCAAACACGCCTCAGTGTGTAACTATGGAGGTTATAATAGTATGGCACGTATTGCCGGTGTTGACCTTCCCCGCGAGAAGCGCGTGGAGATCGGCCTGACCTACGTTTTCGGCATTGGCCGCAAAACGTCCAACGAGATCCTTGCTAAGACCGGTATCAATCCGGATACCCGCGTTAAGGACCTGACCGAAGAAGAGGCTGCTAAGCTGCGTGAAGTCATCGAGCGCGACTACAACGTCGAGGGTGACCTGCGCCGTGAGATCGGCCTGAATATCAAGCGTCTGGTTGAGATTGGCTGCTACCGCGGCCTGCGCCATCGCCGCGGCCTGCCGGTTCGCGGTCAGCGCACCAAGACCAATGCTCGTACCCGCAAGGGCCCGAAGAAGACCATTGCGAACAAGAAGAAGTAAGGAGGGGAACGTATAAATGGCTAAGGTACAGAAGAAGGGCGCTGCGACCCGTACTCGTCGTCGTGAGCGCAAGAACATTGAAAAGGGCGCGGCACATATCCGTTCCTCTTTCAACAACACGATCGTTACCATTACCGACCTGAACGGTAACGCTATTTCCTGGGCTTCCTCCGGCGAAATGGGCTTCCGCGGTTCGCGTAAGTCCACTCCGTTCGCTGCTCAGACTGCGGCTGAAACCGCTGCTGCTGCTGCAATGGAGCACGGTCTGAAGACTGTTGAAGTATACGTTAAGGGCCCGGGTTCCGGCCGTGAGGCTGCAATCCGTGCACTGCAGGCCGCTGGCCTCGAGGTTACCATGATCAAGGACGTAACCCCGATCCCGCACAACGGCTGCCGTCCGCCCAAGCGTCGTCGAGTTTAATAGAGGAGGAACCAATAAATGGCTAAGAATACCCAGCCCGTTCTCAAGCGCTGCAAGACGCTTGGTCTTTCCCCTGCGGTACTTGGTTACTCCAAGTCCACGAAGCGTCAGCCCAAGCAGAGCCGCCGCAAGCAGTCCGAGTACGGCATGCAGCTGAACGAAAAGCAGAAGGTAAAATTCATCTACGGCGTACTCGAGAAGCAGTTCCATGCTTACTACGAGAAGGCTGAGCGCAAGCAGGGCATCACCGGTGAGATCCTGCTGCAGGAGCTCGAGCGCCGTCTGGACAACGTAGTTTTCCGCATGGGCTTTGCTAACACCCGCCGTGAGGCTCGTCAGCTGGTTAACCATGCACACTTCACCGTAAACGGCAAGCGCGTTAACATTCCGTCTTACCAGGTTAAGCCGGGCGACGTAGTTGCAGTTTCCGAGAAGTCCCGTTCTACCACCAAGTTCAAGTCTCTGCTGGAAGAGAACGGCAAGAAGGCTTGCCCGAAGTGGATCGAGAAGGCTAACGATTCCTTCGAGGGCAAGATCGTTGCGATGCCTGCACGTGACGACATCGACTATGATGTTGCCGAGCACCTCATCGTCGAGCTGTACTCGAAATAATAGACCCTCGCTTTTGGAACAGGCGCGGCGTCTGCTTCGCCTGTTCTATCTTAAGTTTCCAACCAACGTGAAGGAGGGTACCACATGATCGAAATCGAAAAACCGCGTATTGACTGTGAACAGCTCGCGGAGGACGGTTCCTACGGCAAGTTCGTCGTAGAGCCTCTTGAGCGCGGCTACGGCACCACGCTGGGCAACTCTCTGCGCCGCATCCTGCTGTCGTCTCTGCCTGGCACGGCAGCGTCCAGCATCAAGATCGCTGGTGTGCAGCATGAGTTTTCTACGATTCCGGGCGTTAAGGAAGACGTTACCGAAATCGTGCTGAATGTTAAGGGCATTATTGCCAAGCTGCATTGTGATGGTCCCAAGACGGTCTACATCGAGGCCGCCGGCGAGGGCGAGGTCAAGGCTGGCGATATCCACGCAGACGGTGAGGTTGAGATTCTCAACCCGGATCTGCACATCGCTACCCTGATGAGCGACGCGCGTCTGTCCATGGAGATCACGATGACTTCCGGCCGCGGCTATGTTCCGGCTGAGAAGAACAAGCAGCATCAGACCTCCATCGGCGTCATTCCGGTGGATTCGATCTACACGCCGGTTTACAAGGTAAACTACACGGTTGAAAACACCCGTGTACGCGACCTGACCGACTATGACAAGCTGACGCTCGAGGTATGGACCGATGCAACCATCAACGCACGCGACGCGGTTTCGCTCGGTGCAAAGGTTCTGCGCGACCACCTCGATCTGTTCGTAGACCTGTCCGAGGAAATCGGCTCCAAGTCCACCGTTGTTGAAAAGGCTGAAGCGCAGCACGATAAGGTGCTTGAAATGACCATTGAGGAGCTTGACTTCTCCGTGCGTTCGTTCAACTGCCTCAAGCGCGCAGGCATCAACACGGTTGAGGACCTCATCAACACCTCTGAGGAGGACATGATGAAGGTTCGTAACCTGGGCCGCAAGTCCCTGGAAGAGGTTATCGGCAAGCTGGAGGCAATGGGTCTCCACCTCGCCAAGTCCGAAGAATAATCTGCGTCTTTCCGCCCGCAGCTTCGTCAGAAGCACGATTGCGTACCTTTGTACGCGGCACGCGCTTCTTCCTTGCTGTGAACGAAAATACTTGATTATTTCAAAGAGGAATTACTTGAACTGTTGCGGCGGTACGATTACCGCGCCGCCGCTTTACTTTAATTTGGAGGTAAACTCACATGGCTAACAATCGCAAGCTCGGCCGTGCTACGGATCACCGTATGGCTATGCTGCGTGCGCTGGTAACCTACCTGCTGGAGAACGGCAAGGTTGAGACCACGCTCGCTCGTGCCAAGGAAGTAGGCCCGCTGACTGAGAAGATGATCACCCTGGGCAAGAAGAACACCCTGGCATCCCGCCGTCAGGCTATGGCTTTCGTAACCAAGGAAGCTGTTGTTGCTAAGCTGTTCTCTGAGATCGCTCCGGAGTACGCTAACCGCAACGGTGGCTACACCCGCATCATCAAGACCGGCCCGCGTCGTGGCGACGCAGCTGAAATGGCGATCATCGAGCTGGTTAAGTAAGTTAATTTTTAACTTCTGACGACTCGATCTGTTCCAAAACAGAAAAATGATCCTAAAAAGGTTATCCAGTAGCGTGCTTATTGGATAACCTTTTTCTTTTTGCCTTTTTGGAATACCTATGATACTATGTAGGTAGAACGTAAATTGTCCGATCGAAAATTGGAACGCCGAAGGAGGGCTGGAAGATGTTTGCAATGCAGATGTTTGATATATTGAGTTTCATCGTCCCCATCATGTTTATTGTCGTATTTGGCATCATCATTTTTTCAATCATACAGGGGATAAGCACATGGCATAAGAACAATAATTCGCCCAGATTGACCGTACCGGCGGTGATCGTTGCAAAGCGGACAGATGTATCACATCACCAGCATGCCAATGCAGGCGACATGAGCGGAGCGCACGGCTTCCACACAACGTCGAGCACGACCTATTATGTCACGTTTCAGGTGGAAAGCGGGGACCGGATGGAGTTCCATGTTTCCGGCTCGGAATATGGTATGCTTGCAGAGGGTGATACCGGCAGACTGACCTTCCAAGGGACGCGGTATCTGTCGTTTGAGCGATAGTTTTTATTCGAGAGGGACTTGCGTATGCCGGAAAATATTCCAATAATCTGTTTGGTGCGGCTGTCTGCGGTCTGTTGATCGGTGTGGAGCGGCGCGAAAAAATGCAGGTGACCGAGCTTGCGGTCGGTTTGACAGACAGCAAAGGCGAACTTGTGCGTTTGTACGACTGGCTGGCACAGAGGAAAATCACCGTGCGCGAGATCAATCTTAAGCGGAAGGAAGGCAATTCGGTAAAAATTGTGCTGTATATCGCCATGCCGCGGCATTTCGATAAAGCGGATTTCCTGCGGCTGCAGGAGGACATTCCGGGTGTGCAGTCGGTTGAGATATAAACGGAACAGCAAAGCCGTTCGGCAGAAATGCCGGACGGATTTTGTACTGATTGGATAATATAGCATTGAAATATAAGGAATTGTTTGGTATACTGTAACAAACAAATAAAGGGAGATCACAATATGAAAAAAGAGAATCCCCGCAATCATCCTTATGTTTGCCCTGTTTCTGACCACATCCTATGCGGCGAACACCTATCGCAAGACGATTGCCGTCACGTCCGGCGTCAATGTGGAATTTAACAACGAAGCAATCGACATGACAGACGCCAACGGTAAAGCGGTCGAGGCGTTTATCTACAACGGCACGACCTATGTGCCGATTCGTGCGGTGTCCAATGCGTTCGGCGCGGATATCGGCTATGACCGCAATACGCAGACGATTTCAGTTTATGACGATTTCACAGAAATTGTTACAGTGGCATATAAATTAAATCATAATATGTACTACTGTTTATCTTCGGCTGATCTGTGGCTGAATTATATATTTGCTAATACGTCCTACGATGCTTCTGAGGAAATATCTCTGCAGGCTCAATTATTGGAACGCAATAAGCGCATGATAGAGACATTGCGTGATGATAATGGAAATTATGGCTACTTAGAAGATTCGCTGTTGGGATATTATCAAGACTTTGTTAATCAGTATAACTCTTTGAAATCAGTGTATATGGCCTTTTCTAAAAATCCGCAAAACACTTCTGCACTTTCAAGTATGGTTAACTATAAATCTAAAATGTTAACAGATTATATTCAGTATGGAAATGACATGGAAGATTTATTGGATTCGTTTAACTGGCGTGAATTTAAGTAATTGGCAGTTGAAGTAAATAGAAAGGAGATAGAGACCATGTACCTAAAAGCAGCCGCACTCACTATATTAGGCTGGTTTATCGGCCTGCTGCTGGATGCAAACATCGATTTCGGTGACCCAATGGGTTTCCTCAGTCTGCGCATTCTGTTTCCCATCTTGGCCATGGGACTGTGCATCCTGCATGAGCTGAGACGCGGACGAGACCGCTAATCTGCAAAAATTGCGGCTCACACGCCTAAATTTGTGCATTTTCACGGTAAAAACGGATATTTTTATTGCAAAAACGCTTGCAATGTACGGCAATGCGTGATATACTATCAGTGTAAGATGATAAGTAACCGTAAGGAGTGGCCAAGTGCCACTCCTTACGCTTTGCTCGGAGAAAATTTTTCAGTAAGGAGGGACGGCTTTGCAGGCAAAGCAGATCGTAGCCCGCGTAGAGGAACTGGTAAAGCCTTTGTGTGAACAGGCTGGTGTTTCCCTGTGGGATGTGGAGTTTGAAAAAGAGGGCGGACAGTACATGCTGACCGTCACCGTGGATCGTCCGGAAGGCGTTAATATCGACCAGTGCGAGCAGGTTTCGCGCGCACTCGATCCCATGCTGGATGAAAAGGAATTTGACGATATGCCGTCCTACACGCTGTGTGTTTCCTCGGCCGGTATGTCGCGCCGCCTCAAGCGCCCGGAGCATTTCCAGGCGTTCATGGGTCAGACCGTCGAAGTCGGCTTCTACAAGCCGATGAACGGTATGAAGCAGATCGAGGGCACACTCGCCGGCTATGACAACGGCGCTGTAACGCTGGAAGTGAACGGCGAGACCACTGTATACGAACCCAAAGACATTGCCGCAGTTCGACTGGCGGTAGAGATATAAGAAGGAGCTGAGTTGGAAAAAATGGTTAACGCAGAATTTTTTGACGCGCTGGAACAGCTGGAAAAGGAAAAAGGCATTCCGGTAGACTATATGCTCGACCGTGTAGGTCAGGCGCTGATCACCGCCTACAAGCGCGATAACGACGGCATGACCGATAATGTTTACGTTGAGCCGGACCGCGACAAGAAGACCATTCACATGTTTGTCCGCAAGACGGTTGTCAAGGCGGAGGACCTGTACGAGCCGTACGAGGAGATCACTCTCGAGGAGGCTGCCGAGTACAAGAACAACCCGATGGTAGGGGATATCATTGATATCGACATTCCGACCAAGTCCTTCGGCCGCATTGCTGCCCAGACTGCAAAGCAGGTTATCATTCAGGGCATCCGCGAGGCAGAGCGCGGCATGGTTATCTCCGAGTTCGAGAGCAAGGAGCACGAGATCCTCAACGGCGTGGTTGCCCGCATTGATCCGCGCTCCGGCACCGCTTATCTGGATGTTGTTTCCGGCGGTGAGAAGAGCGAGGCTGTTCTGGCGGCTTCCGAGCAGGTGCGCGGTGAGGTTCTGACCGAGGGTCAGCGCCTGAAGGTTTATCTCATCGAGGTCCGCCGCGGCACCCGCGGCCCGCAGGTCGTTGTTTCCCGCACCCATCCGGGTCTGGTTAAGCGTCTGTTTGAGCTGGAGGTGCCGGAAATCCACTCCGGTATCGTCGAGGTCAAGTCCATCGCGCGTGAGGCAGGCAACCGCACCAAGATCGCTGTTGTTTCTCACGATGAGAACGTCGATCCGATCGGCGCATGCGTTGGTACCCGCGGTGCGCGTGTTGCCAATATCACCGGTGAGCTGAACGGCGAGAAGATCGACATCATCAAGTGGAACGAGGATATGGCGCAGTTCGTTTCTGCGGCACTCGCTCCGGCTGATGTTATCAATGCCACCATGCAGGCGGACAACAAGTCCTGCCGTGTCATCGTTCCGGACGATCAGCTTTCGCTTGCTATCGGCAAGGAAGGCCAGAACGCACGTCTGGCTGCCAAGCTGACCGGCTGCAAGATCGATATCGCTCCTGAGTCTCAGGGCGAATAAGCAAGCGGAGGTGCGGCAGAATATGGTACAGAAGAAGATTCCCATGCGGCAGTGCCTCGGCTGCCGTGAAATGTTCCCGAAACGGGAGCTGATCCGCGTGGTGCGTTCGCCGGAAGGCGAGCTTTCGCTGGATTTCAAGGGCAAGGCACCCGGCCGCGGCGCATACCTGTGCGGCAAGCCGGAATGTCTGAAAAAGGCCCGCAAGAGCCGAGCGATCGAGCGTGCGCTCAGTGTAGAGGTGCCCGAGTCGGTTTATGATCAGCTTGAGCAGCAGATGGAACAGGAGGGTGCAAATGGCAACTGATCCGGTTCTGAGAATGCTCGGTCTGGCACGCCGTGCCGGCAAGCTGGCCTACGGCGACGAGCTGGTGCGCGAAGCGTGCTTCGACCACAAGACCCGCTGTGTGTTCATCGCGGGTGACGCAGGCGCAAATGCAGCGAAAAAAGCCGCATTTTACGCCGATAAGGCCAATGTGCCGTGCGTAACGCTGCCGCACGGCAAGCTGGAACTCGGCAGCGCGATCGGCAAGGCAGGCTGCGCGATGTGCGCGGTAGCGGACATCGGTATGGCGGCAGCAGCCGTAAATAAGCTGGCGGAGCAGGATACTGCATATGCCGAAGTGGCGCAGCAGCTTAGCGAAAAAAACGCAAAGATCCAGTCCCGCAGGGGCGTCAAAAAGCATAAGGATAAGGCGGAAAAGACCGAGGAAGCGCCGGTCAAGACTGAAAAATCGGCAGAGGAGAGGCCCAAGCGCACCTACCGTAAGCCGTCCGGCGATCGCCCGTTCCGTAAGGAAGGCGACCGTCCATATCGCAAGAATGACGGCGAGAAGCGCCCGTTCCGCAAGGAAGGCGAATATCGTTCGTATCACAAGAACGACGGCGAGAAGCGCCCGTTCCGCAAGGAAGGCGACCGTCCGTATCGCAAGAACGACGGCGAGAAGCGCCCGTTCCGCAAGGACGGCGAATATCGTCCGTATCGTAAGAACGATGGCGAGAAGCGCCCGTTCCGTAAGGATGGCGACCGTCCGTTCCGTAAAAGCAGCACAGGCAAGCCGAGCTTCAACAGCGGCAAGCGCAGCTTCCGCAATAAAACCTGATTCCCGCGCGAAGCGCGTATATAAATAGCAAAGCGCAGCTTTGCATCAAATGTGCGAGCTTTGCCCGTGCATTTGATACCAGAGCGGAGAAAAGTTTCGACACAGGAGGAACTTTTCGCAGCTTTGGACGTATCCGAACATTGTTCGGTACGTCCTCTCTCGTTCAAAACCGTGGTTTTGAACGAAGTGTGTAAGGAGGTTATTGCCCATGGCATTAGACAATAAATATCGGGTACACGAGGTTGCAAAGGACTTCGGCGTATCCACCAAGGAGATCACCGAAATCCTGACGAAGTATCGCTCTGCACCGAAGAACCACATGCAGGTGCTTGACGATACCGACCTGTCGGTCATTTTCGAGTATCTCACCCAGCATAATCAAGTAAGTGACATGGAAGGTACGCTGAACGCACAGGGCGCATCCCGCAAGAAGCCGGAGCAGTCCAAGGCGGAAACCAAACAGCAGACCGAGTCCAAGAGAGAGGAGCCTATCGTGCAGCAGCAGCCGACACAGAGCAAGGTAAAGCAGGTTCACCGCATTGATACCCGCGGCACCGGCGACGTAAACCTTGCAAAATATGATGATCATGTAGATAAGCTGGTTGACGCAAAGGCCGAGCGAATGGAGTCCAAGGGCAGCAAGAAGCAGAAGCTGACCAAGAAGTCCGACCAGCGCTCCAAGCCGTTCGGCAACAAGCGCCGTCAGGAGGAGCAGGAGAAGATGCGCCGCCTGCAGCGTCAGCAGCAGATGGCAGCACTTAAGAAGATTCCGGTTAAGGTAATGATTCCGGAGGAGATTTCCGTCGGTGAACTGGCTTCCCGTATGAAGCGCACCGCAGCGGATGTTATCAAGGGTCTCATCAAGCTGGGCGTTATGGCGTCCATCTCTGAGGTGATCGACTACGATACCGCAGCCATCGTTGCAGAGGAAATGGGCTGCAAGGTTGAGAAGGAAGTACACGTTACCATCGAGGAGCAGCTGTTCGATGAGCACGAGGACAAGGAAGAGGAGCTGCAGCCGCGCGATCCGGTCGTTGTTGTTATGGGTCACGTTGACCACGGCAAGACCTCTCTGCTCGACGCGATCCGCAAGACCAAGGTCATCGAGGGCGAGGCCGGCGGCATTACCCAGCACATCGGCGCATACCGCGTTGAGGTTGGCGGCAAGCCGATCACCTTCCTCGATACCCCGGGTCACGCTGCGTTTACCTCCATGCGTGCACGCGGTGCACAGGTAACCGATATCGCCATTCTGGTCGTTGCAGCCGACGACGGCGTTATGCCGCAGACCATCGAGGCGATCAACCACGCCAAGGCAGCAAACGTGCCGATCATCGTTGCCGTAAATAAGATCGACAAGCAGGGTGCAAACCCGGATCGTGTGCTCCAGCAGCTCACCGAGTACGAACTGGTACCGGAGGAGTGGGGCGGTCAGACCATCGTCTGCAACATCTCCGCAAAGTTCGGTCAGGGCATTGACAACCTGCTCGAAATGGTACTGCTGACCGCTGAAATGGCTGACCTCAAGGCAAACCCGAACCGCAAGGCACACGGTACCGTTATCGAGGCAAAGCTGGATAAGGGCCGTGGTCCGGTTGCAACCCTGCTGGTACAGAACGGCACCCTGCATGCAGGCGATACTGTTATCGCGGGTACCTCTGTCGGCCGCGTTCGCGCAATGACCAACGACGACGGCAAGAAGATTGAGTCCGCAGGCCCGTCCGTTCCGGTCGAGATTATCGGTCTGGCTGAGGTTCCGGGTGCAGGCGACATCTTTGATGCCGTAGACGACGAGAAGATGGCTCGTGAGCTGGTTGAGCAGCGCAAGGACAAGGAGAAGGAAGAGCGCAACAAGCTGTTCCACAAGGTAACGCTCGATAACCTGTTCGATTCCATCCAGCAGGGCGAGATGAAGGAGCTGAATATCATCGTCAAGGCAGACGTTCAGGGCTCTGTCGAGGCGGTTCGTTCCTCTCTCGAGAAGCTGACCAACGAAGAGGTTCGCGTGCGCGTTATCCACGGTGCCGTTGGCGCCATCAACGAGTCCGACGTTATGCTGGCTGCTGCTTCCGGCGCGATCATTGTTGGCTTTAACGTTCGTCCGGACCGCACCGCTACCGACTCCGCTGCACAGCAGGGCGTTGATATGCGTATGTACCGCGTTATTTATGATGCCATCGAGGAGATGGAGCAGGCCATGAAGGGCATGCTCGAGCCGAAGTTCAAGGAAGTTGTTCTCGGCCACGCAGAGGTTCGTCAGGTGTTCAAGATCACCGGCGCAGGCGCGGTTGCAGGCTGCTATGTACAGGACGGCAAGATTCAGCGTAACGCTGAGGTTCGCGTAGTCCGTGACGGCATCGTATTCCACGAGGGCCACCTGAATACCCTCAAGCGCTTCAAGGACGATGTGAAGGAAGTTGCGACCTCTTATGAGTGCGGCATGAGCATCGAGAACTACAATGATATCAAGGAAGGCGATATCATTGAGTGCTTTGTTATGGAAGAAGTGAAGCAGTAAAACGCTTCTTCTAAGGGGGACGCTGTCCCCCTTAGATACCAAATTGGTTCCCAAGGAAACCAATTTGGATAACCCCCTCTCGTTTGCACGGCAAACGAGGCCGTGCCGCCGCGGCACGGGCAGTGGTATAAACATCGGGCAAAGCTCGATGTTTATAGGGAATTGAATCACGCACTGCGGTGCGTGTGAAAATGCGCGATAGCGCATTTTCCTATACGACCGGAGGGAATGTGCAGAGTGGGAATAGAGAATCATTCTCCATTTTCCATTCTCAATTCTCCATTATTTAACCAATCCTCACGAAGGAGGTTTGATTTGTAAAATGTCTACTCGAATTGATCGTATTTCCGAAGAAGTGATGAAGGCTCTGGCAGAGGCGATGCGCTCTGTCAAGGACCCGCGTGTACAGGAGGCTATGGTTTCCGTGGTACACTGTGATGTTACCAACGATCTGCGTTATGCGAAGTGCTATATTTCCGTACTCGGCAGCGAGCAGCAGACCAAGGACGTGATGAAGGGTCTGAAGTCTGCGGCAGGCTGGCTGCGCCGCGAGGTTGGCCACAAGGTACAGCTGCGCTACGCGCCGGAGCTGGTATTTGAGCTGGATCAGTCCATCACCCACGGTGCACACATCTCCGAGGTGCTGCACGAACTGAAAAATGAAGGCAAGCTGGGCGAGGAGGACGCAGAATGATCGTTGACGTTGCTGGCGCTGCTGCTGCGCTGCAGGCAGCGGACGACATTCTCATCCTGACTCACCGCAGACCGGACGGCGACACGGCAGGCTGTGCCGGTGCGCTCTGCCGCGGTCTGCAGCAGATTGGCAAGCGCGCATATATTCTGGAAAATCCGGAGATCACCAGGCGTTATGCGCCGCTGATCGTGCCGTATTATCCGCCGGAGGATTTCGTTCCGGCGTATGTGGTTTCGACCGATATCGCTGAGGAGAAGCTGTTTCCGGACACGGCAGAGCCGTACAAGGGCAAGGTCGATTTGGTCATTGACCATCACGGCTCGAACGACGGCTTCGGCAAAAAAAACCTCATCCGGCCGGATGCAGGCGGCTGTGCCGAGGTGCTGTACGATGTGCTGACGGCGCTCGGTGTTAAGTTCACGGCCGACATTGCAGAGTGCATTTATATCGGTGTTTCGACCGATACGGGCTGCTTTAAGTTCTCCAACACGACCGCGCATTCGCATGCGGTAGCGGCGGCCTGCCTGACTGCCGGTATCGACGGCGGTGAGATCAACCGCGTGCTGTTTGAGACCAAATCGCGTCCGCGGTTTGAGATGGAGCGCATTGTATTTGATACGATGGAGTTCCACGAGAACGGTGCAATCGCGGTTGCCGTGCTCTGGCGCAGGGATATCGACCATGCAGGTGCGGATATGGACGATCTGGACTCGATTGCATCGCTCACGCGTCAGATTGAGGGCGTACAGATCGGCATCACGCTGACCGAGAAGCCGGACGGCACGGTCCGCGTTTCCGTCCGCACCACCAAGGAGATGGACGCGGCTGCTATCTGCAAGAAGGTCGGCGGCGGCGGTCATGTCCGTGCGGCAGGTGCAAGCTTCACCTGCGGCATGGCGGAAGCCAAGGCTGCTATGCTGAAGGCGGCAGAGGAGCAGTTTCATGCAGCAAAGTGACCTGAACGGCATCTTGCTGATGAACAAGCCGCAGGGCTTTACCTCGCACGATGTGGTTGCCAAGCTGCGCGGTATTCTGCACACGCGCAGGATCGGTCACGGCGGCACACTCGATCCGATGGCGACCGGTGTTCTGCCGGTATTCGTCGGCGGTGCGACCAAGGCAGCAGATTTTGCCGCAGCGCAGGATAAGGAATACGTTGCAGGGTTCACGCTCGGCTACTGCACGGATACGCAGGATGTCACCGGCGAAATGCTCCAGACCAGCGAACGCTATGCCGCGGAATATGCGGTAAAGCAGATGGTGCGGCGCTTTATCGGTCCGCAGCAGCAGGTGCCGCCCATGTACTCGGCGGTCAAGGTGAACGGCCAGAAGCTGTACGACCTCGCCCGCAAGGGCAGGGAAGTGGAGCGTCCGGCGCGCGATATCATTGTGCACGAAATGGACCTGCTCGACTTCGACGAGAATGCCCAGAAGGGCACGCTGCGGTGCAAGGTCAGCAAGGGCACCTATGTCCGCACACTGGTCAATGACCTTGGCGAAAAGCTGGGCACGCTGGCCGTGCTGCACAGTCTGGAGCGCACCCGTTCGGGCGCGTATGAGCTGGCGCAGTGCCATACCTTTGCCGAGTGTGAGCAGGCAATGGCAGAGGGCACCGTGCAGCAGCTTCTGCTGCCAACCGACAGCCTGTTTACCGATAGACCCGCCGTTTCGCTCACCGACGAGGGCGCAGAGCGCATTGCGAGAGGCGCAGTCGTATTTCCGCGCCAGACCGACAGCCTGCCGGAAACCGCAGATACCATCTGCCGTGTGTACCATCAGGATAAATTCCTCATGCTCGGTCAGGTGAGAGAGCTGGATAAGGGCGGTTTGGGTCTGTTTGTATACAAAAACTTCCGATAAGTTTTGCATACAAACAGAAATAGAGAATTGAAAATGGAAAATGGATAATGAAGGTATCGCGCCTTGCGCGATGATTTAATAAGCGCGAAGCGCCGCATTCATTCTCAATTCTCAATTTTCAATTATCAATTTTTTCAGGGGGATTCCCTTATGATAGAAGTTACAAAGCCGCGTGCCATCGCGCTCGGCTACTTTGACGGTGTGCATCTGGGCCATCGGGCGCTCATGCAGCGTGCGGTTGAGCGTGCCAAGCAAATCGGCGGCACGAGTGCGGTTTTCACGTTTGATGTGCATCCGGATTCGGTTGTCATGGGCCGTCAGGTGCCGCTGCTGACCGCAAATGCATATCGCACCGAGGAGATCAAAAAGCTCGGCGGTGTGGACGAGGTTATTTTTGGCCACTTTGACCATGAAATGCAGCACATGGACTGGCGCGATTTTATCCACAAGCTGCTCATCGGCCGCTTTAACGCGGGCTGGATCATCTCGGGGCGCAATAACCGTTTCGGCTATAAGGGGCAGGGCAACGCAGAAGGCATGGCTATCGAGTGCGAAAAGGCCGGCATCGGCTATGACTGCATCGAGGATGTCAAGATTGACGGCATTGTGGTGTCCTCCACCTATATTCGTCAGCTGATTTCGCAGGGCGATATGGAAGGTGCGGCTAAGTTTCTCGGTCATCCGTATACGGTTTCCGGCATTGTGGAGCACGGACGGCGTGTCGGCACAAGCGTGCTGCAGGTGCCGACGGTCAATCTGCGTCTGCCGACCGAAATGGCGATGCCGCCGTACGGCGTGTACGCAACCCGCGTTCTGGTGGACGGACAGAGCTATATCGCAGCGACCAATATCGGTGTAAAGCCGACATTTTTAGACGGCGGTGCACCGACCATCGAGCCGCATCTGCTCGACTTTGCGGGCGATCTGTACGGCAAGATGATCCATGTGGAGCTGCATAAGTTCCTGCGTCCGGAAATGCAGTTTGAATCGGTGGAGGCGCTCAAGACCGCCATCGAGGAAAATGTGCAGCAGACCAGAGAATTTTTCAAAGAGAAATAAGAAAAGGCGGTATCGCTGCATAGCGGTACCGCCTTTCTGTATCTCAGGGAACAATTTGGTTGACAATCAAGGGATCGTTCGGTATCATCAAGGTACAAGAATAAGGATAGAGAATCGGGAGGAAGACAATATGAAGAAATCGGTCAAATGTGCAGTGACAGCGGCGCTGCTCCTTCTGCTTTGTGCGGTTGGGATCTATGGCATATTCTTTGCACCACGGAAAATCGGCTGTGCAGTCGATGATTCGTTTTCGTGGAAGGCGTACAGCTATACGCCGATCACGAGCGGCACGCTCTACAACTATGCGTTTCCGTCGGAGGAAATCACACTTTCTGCGGAAAATCGGGAAACAATCGCGAAGCTGCTTGCGGACAGCAAGGGAACGCGCCGTTTTTCGGGCAGTTGGACGCCATACGGTACCAATACCCGTATGCCGTGCACCGTTTTGGTGGAAACCGAGAGCGCGGAAGCGGACTACAAGCTCTTTCTGTGCAAGGAGGAGGCGGCAGAGTTCCTGCTATTGAAAACAGAAGTGCGCGGCAAAGACAGATGGTACAAGCTGAACGCTCCGGCGCTTGCGGCGTATCTGAATGCCCTGTATCCGTATGATACAACAGGCAGCACTGTAACGCACGCTGTCGGAACAAATGGCTAAATAAAAAAGCTGCGGTTAAACCGCAGCTTTTTTGCCGCAAGGCGGAAAAAAGCCGCCTGATGAATCAGACGGCGATTTTCCCTCAAAGAGCAGGTAAAGAGTAAAGAAAGAAAAAAGAAAAAAAGAGAGCAAATGAAATATAAAAACCAATGTGGTTGTTGGTTATTGTCGATTTGTTGTGTTCCTTAGAACAATTATTATTATAGTCGTTTTAGATAAAAATGCAATAGATTTTTTTGTTTAATGTTCCAGAGAAAATGCGAAAGTTTTTGTGCATATATCACAAGAATAACCTCTGTAAATTGTAGGTAAACACAAAGTAAAGGGAAAACAAGCCGAAATCTCAAAAAATCCGGCGGAAGCGGGAACGATTTGCCGCTGCAAAACGTGTTGGTGGTGAAAGGAGGAGAGAGCAATGCAGACAAAACTCAGGTCGGACACATTTCTGCAGCAGGCGATGGACACCTGCGGCGACGCGGTCTACCGATTAGCTTTGTGCAGACTGAACAGCCGTGCGGACGCAGAGGACGTCTATCAGGAAGTCTTTCTCCGGCTGCTGCGGGACGACACCGATTTCCGCGACACCGAGCATCTGAAAGCATGGCTGCTGCGCGTAACGCTCAGCCGATGTGCCGATCTTCGCCGGTCGGCGTGGTTTAAGCGCACCGCACCGATGGAAGCTGCCGCGGATGCTGCCGCTCCGGAACCGGAAAGCAGCAGTGAGCTGTGGCAGGCGGTACACGCACTGCCGGACGATCAGCGAATCGCGGTGTGGCTGCACTATGTGGAGGGCTACCGCACAGAGGAGATCGCGGAAATGGTCGGCTGCCGTCCGGCAACGGTACGCACGCGGCTGCATCGCGCAAGAAAGCAATTAAAGCTGGATTTGGAGGGATCTTACGATGAAGAACAACTGGAACGAACTGAAGGACATCAAGGCTCCGCAGGAGCTGAAGGAGCGCACGCTGGCAGCAGCTCGTGAAGCGCGTAAGCTGACGAACGAACCGCTGCATGCGGTGCCGCGCCATCCGTGGGGAATGGCAAAGCGCCTTCTGGCGGCAGCCTGCGCGTTCGGTATTGTGCTGGGCGGTACGGCGGTTTATCGCACGCATAATGGCACCGCGCAGACCGGCAGTGCAGCCGTAGCGGATGCCATCAATCACACATTCGGCTTTGCAGCCTATGCCGCCGATACCGGCGAGCTGCGTCAGCCGAAGGACAGCAAGATCGTGTTCGACACCGGCAGCGGCGCAGACGATCCGGAAAAGGGTTTCTACTCCGGCTGTCTGTTCAAAGTCACCGGCGAGAATATCAAAACCATATCCGCGACCATCGACAAGGGCGCAGTCTACCGCACGAAAACCGTCAAGGATACATCGGCCGACCGTGACGAGTGGGTGCGCTCGATGCATCAGGGCACGAACCCCGAACTCGACGGTGCCGACAGGATCATGGTCTGGGGCAGTGACGAGATGCATATGTACGCCGACCTGTGCTGGAAGCTGGACAACGGCTTCACCGACGCGTACGACCCGGACGCCAGCTACGGTCTGTGGCTGTCGAGCATGCCGGAAACCACGGACGATGATCTGCAGGATTCGTGGCACGCGGCCGTGGACGGCTTTGAGGGCGCAAAGCTGACCGTTACCATCACCTTTACTGACGGCTCGGAGCAGACCCGCTCGATGACGCTGCACACCGGCAAGCTGGGCGTGGAATACAAGGACGATACGTCCGGTCCGAGCCTTACCGGCGAAGTGCTGACCGATGAGCAGGCCGCAGCGGAAGGCTATATCTATGGCGTCTATGCGGATATTGAGTAATTGAAGATATGTGCCGTTCATCCAAAATCATCAGAAAATTAGCATAGTGCATGAAAATTTCCTCTGAATCTTGTGTTCAGAGGAAACTTTTTTGCGAAAAAAATGGGAATATACCTTGAAAAATACGGTGTTATCGCATAAAATAGAAGAAGTTTAGTTCGTAAATGAGGCGAAAGTATGCTCAACATTGTTTTGGTCGAGCCGGAGATCCCGCAGAACACCGGCAACATTGCCCGCACCTGTGCGGCGACAGGCTGTGTGCTGCATCTGGTCGAGCCGCTCGGCTTTGCTATCGACGATAAGCGCATGAAGCGTGCAGGTCTGGATTACTGGCACCTGCTCGATGTGCGTATGTATAAAAATCTGGATGAATTTTTTGAGAAAAATCCGGACGGCCGCTACTTCTATGCGACAACAAAGGCGCTGCACGCCTATCATGAGGTGGAATACCGCGACGGCGACTACCTGATGTTCGGCAAAGAGACCCGCGGTCTGCCGGAAGCGCTGCTCATCGAGCACCCGGAACGCTGCGTCCGCATTCCCATGAGAGAGGGCGCGCGCAGCCTTAATCTGTCTAACTCGGTCGCTGTTATCGTGTTTGAGGCACTGCGGCAGACCGGCTTTGAAAATCTGAGACTTGCGGGACCGTTCCCACAGGCATAAAGGAGTAAAGAATGGAAAAGATTCATATTTTGACCGATTCCTCGTCGGATATTCCGCACGATCTGGTAGAGGCGCACGGCATTGAGATCGTTCCGATCATGCTGACGCATGAGGGACGCAGCTTCCGCGAATATTACGACATCACATCCGAGGACTACTGCAGGCTGCTCGAGACCAGCAGCGAGATTCCCGGCACGGCCATGACTACGCCGACCGTATTCCTCGAGTCCTACAACCGTGCATTTGAGCGCGGCTGCACGCATCTGCTGGCAGTGCTCATCAACGGCGGCGGCTCGGGTACCTATCAGGCGGCGTGCCTTGCAAAATCCATGTTCGAGGAGGAGCAGGGGGAAGGCAAAATGACCATCGAGGTCATCGACTCCAAGACCTACACCTACATTTACGGACACATTGTTGTCAAGGCTGCCGAAATGCGCGAGCAGGGCGAGGGCTTCGACGCGATCGTCAGCGTGGTAAAGAGCCGTCTTAACCGCGTGGAAGCCTACCTCGGCGTGTACAGCCTCAAGTTCCTCAAGAAGTCCGGCCGTATTTCGGGCGGCGCGGCTTTCGTGGGTGAGGCGCTCGGTCTCAAGCCCATCAGCCATGTGTATGACGGTGCGGTAAAGGTGTGTGACAAGGTGCGCGGTGAGAAGGCACTCGTTGCCGGAATGAGCAAAAAAGTCTCCGCCCGTGTGGTGCAGCCGGATAAGCAGACGGCTATCCTGCTCTACGGCGACGTACCCGCCGAGCGTCTGGATGAAATGGAAAAGCGTCTGCGTACCGAAATTGGATTCCGCGATGTGGAACGCGTAGTGATCGGTCCCTCGGTTCTGACAAATACTGGTCCGCTGGCGATGGCTGTAGCGTATTATGGAACGCCGCGGGATTGATGCAAAAATTGTGAATGTTGTTTAATATTTCGCAACTTTTTGGCGAAAAACGCAAAAATCCTCTAAAAGCGAGTTGGAATGTGATGATTTTCACAATTTTGCTTGCGAATGACACGAATTACGAGTATAATTCTGTATTGGAAACGGAATTATTGTAGTAATAACAACCGTGCTTTTGTTCCTTATCGTAACTTTATAATACATCTTAAAGGAGAGGGATATTTATGCAGTATAACAAGAAGAGCGTTGAGGATATCGACGTATCCGGCAAGAAGGTAATTGCCCGCTGCGATTTTAACGTACCGCAGGACGAGAACGGCAACATCACCGACGACAAGCGCATCCGTGCTTCGCTGGAGACCATCAACTACCTGCTGGATCACAACGCTGCTGTAATCCTGTGCTCGCACCTCGGCCGTCCGAAGGGCGAAGTAAACATGAAGTATTCGCTGGCTCCGGTTGCTAAGCGCCTGAGCGAGCTGCTTGGCAAGGAAGTCAAGCTGGCAAAGGACGTTGTAGGCGAGGATGCTAAGAAGCTGGCCGCTGAGGTTAAGCCGGGCGAGGTCGTTCTGCTTGAGAATGTTCGCTTTGAAAAGGGCGAGACCAAGAACGACGCTGCGCTGGCAAAGGCTATGGCTGACATGGCTGACATTTACGTCAACGACGCATTCGGCACCGCACACCGTGCACACGCTTCCACCGCAGGCATCGCAGATTACCTGCCGGCTGTATGCGGCTTCCTGATCAAGAAGGAAATCTCCATCATGGGCAAGGCTCTGAGCGACCCGGCTCGTCCGTTCGTTGCAATCCTGGGCGGCGCTAAGGTTTCCGACAAGATCGGCGTTATCGAGAACCTGATCGACAAGTGCGACACCATCATCATCGGCGGCGGCATGGCCTACACCTTCTCCAAGGCAAAGGGCGGCGAGATCGGCACCTCTCTCTGTGAGGAAGACAAGATCGAGCTGGCACTCGGCCTGCTCAAGAAGGCTGCTGACAAGGGCGTTAAGCTGCTCCTGCCGGTTGATACCGTTTGTGCAGATCACTTCGGCGCGGACGCTGCTCCGGTCGTATACGAGGCTGGCAAGATCCCGGCTGACATGATGGGCATGGACATCGGCCCGAAGACCGTAGAGCTGTTCTCCGAGGCTGTTAAGGACGCAGGCACCGTTGTTTGGAACGGTCCGATGGGCGTATTCGAGTTTGACACCTTCGCAGTCGGCACCAAGGCTGTTGCCAAGGCAATCGCTGAGAGCAAGGCTGTTTCCATCATCGGCGGCGGCGACTCCGCAGCTGCTGTTGAGAAGCTGGGCTTTGCTGACAAGATGACCCACATCTCCACCGGCGGCGGCGCTTCTCTGGAGTTCCTCGAGGGTCTGGAGCTGCCGGGCATCGCATGCCTGCAGGACAAGTAAGTCCATTAGGAACGCTTTATATCGGAGCGCGTTCTGTTGAGCGCTCCGTATAAATACATAAAGATTTAAGACGGAAATGTCCGTCCGAATGTTTGAAAGGGGTAAAACCAACATGAATCGCAGATATCGTAAGACCATTATCGCCGGCAACTGGAAGATGAACAAGACTCCGGCAGAGGCAAAGGCTCTGATCGAAGAGATGAAGCCGCTCCTGTCCAAGACCAAGTGGTGCGAGATGGTTCTTTGCGTACCGTTTACCGATATTCAGGCTGCTGTAAAGGCTGCTAAGGGCTCTAAGATTGCAATCGGCGCTGAGAACATGCACTTCGAGAAGTCCGGCGCATTCACCGGCGAGATCTCCGCTGACATGCTCAAGGAGCTGGGCGTTAAGTACGTTATCATCGGCCACTCCGAGCGCCGTCAGTACTTCAACGAGACCGACGAGGCTTGCGGCAAGAAGGTTCAGGTCGCTCTCGAGAACGGTCTGCGCCCGATCCTGTGCGTAGGCGAGTCTCTGACCGAGCGCGAGCAGGACGTTACCATGGAAGTTATCCGCAAGCAGATCAAGATCGCTCTGCAGAATGTAGCTGTTGAGGACATCAAGAAGGTCGTTATCGCTTACGAGCCGATCTGGGCAATCGGTACCGGCAAGACCGCTACCGCAGAGCAGGCTAACGAGGTTTGCTCCGCTATCCGTGACTGCCTGCGCGAGAAGTACGGCGCACGCGCTGCACGCGGCATCACCATCCAGTACGGCGGTTCTATGAACGCGAAGAACGCTTCCGAGCTGCTGGCTCAGCCGGACGTTGACGGCGGCCTGATCGGCGGTGCCTCCCTGAAGAGCGCTGACTTCGCTACCATCGTAGAAGCAGCTAACCAGTAAGATAAGGATACGGGAAAGGGAAACGCTCCCTCACCGTTTTGCGGAGGGGGACATGGTGCATATCGTGTCCCCTTTTATTCTCTTATCGTTCGCTTCTGTAAAGGAGTTTTATCAGTATGAAAAAAACCACTATGCCGGGCATGCCGGAGGTAGAGGTAGTCGAGATCAAGACTTCCGCACCGGTTAATGTTCTGGCAGATCCGGCTCCTGCAAAAAAGCCGGCGGCAAAGCGTACTCGCAAGACCGCTGCTAAGACTGCCGAGGAGAAAAAGCCGGCAGCAAAGCGCGGCCGCAAGCCCAAGGCAGCCACCGCTGCTGCCAAGAAGGCAGAGGGCCCGAAGAAGCCGACCGCTCTGATCATCATGGACGGCTTCGGCCACCGCGAGGAGACCAAGGGCAACGCCATCGAGGCTGCTAAAAAGCCGAATCTCGATAAGATTTTCGCAGAGAACCCGCTCACTTATATCGGCGCATCCGGTCTGGACGTTGGTCTGCCGGACGGCCAGATGGGCAACTCCGAGGTTGGCCACACCAACATCGGTGCAGGCCGCATTGTATATCAGGAGCTGACCCGCATCACCAAGGCCATCCAGGACGGCGATTTCTTCGAGAATCCGGCTCTGATGAGCGCTATCAACCAGTGCAAGTGGTTCGATTCCACTCTGCACATTTTCGGTCTGCTGTCTGACGGCGGTGTGCATTCCCACATTGACCACATGTTCGCGCTGCTCGAGCTGGCACGCCGCAATGGTCTGCGCAAGGTTTGCTTCCACTGCTTTATGGACGGCCGTGACACGCCGCCGCAGTCCGGTATTGAGTATATCGACCGCCTGCAGGCCAAGATCGACGCTGTCGAGGTCGGCTGCATCGCAACCGTATCCGGCCGTTACTATGCAATGGACCGTGATAACCGCTGGGATCGTGTGCAGAAGGCGTACAACGCCATTGCACTCGGCGAAGGCGAGCACGCTGCTACCGCGCACGAGGCCATGGAGCAGTCCTACGCAAACGGCGTAACCGACGAGTTCGTTGTTCCGGTTATCGTTACCGAGGGCGCGACCGTCAAGGATGACGACGCGATCATCTTTGCAAACTTCCGTCCCGACCGTGCACGTGAGATCACCCGTGCATTCGTTGATCCGGAGTTCACCGGCTTTGAGCGCGTACAGCCTAAGATCCACTACGTCTGCATGACGCAGTACGATGCTACTATTCCGGGCGTGGAAATCGCCTTCAAGCCGCAGAGCCTGAAGAACACGTTCGGTGAATATATCTCCGATCTGGGTATGACCCAGCTCCGCATTGCCGAGACCGAGAAGTATGCACACGTTACGTTCTTCTTCAACGGCGGCGTTGAGAAGGAGTATCCGGGCGAGGATCGTGCTCTGATCCCGTCCCCGAAGGTTGCAACCTATGATCTCCAGCCGGAGATGAGCGAGCCTGCCGTTACCGAGGAGTGCGTAAAGCGCATCCTGTCCGGCAAGTACGATGTTGTTATCCTCAACTTCGCAAACTGCGATATGGTCGGTCACACCGGCGTATTCGAGGCTGCAGTCAAGGCTATCGAGGCTACCGATGACGGCGTAGGCAAGGTCGTTGACGCCATCCTCAAGATGGGCGGCCAGTGCCTGATCACCGCCGACCACGGCAACGTCGATCAGATGCTCGATGCCGATGGTGTTACTCCGTTCACCGCACACTCCACTAATCCGGTGCCGCTTGTAATGATCGGTCACGAGGGCAAGCTGGCAGAAGGCGGCGTACTGGCTGATCTGGCTCCCACCATGCTGGATATGATGGGTCTCAAGCAGCCGGAGGAGATGACGGGTCACTCGCTGCTCGTAAAGTGAGCCTCTAAGAGGGACGCTGTCCCCCTTAGATACCGAAAAAGTTCCCAAGGAAACTTTTTCGGATATCCCCCTCATCTTTGCACGGCAAAGACGGTTCGGGACACGTGTCCCGAAGCAGTGGTATAAAAGTCCGGCAGAGCTGGACTTTTATGGGGAATTTTATCGCCGCGTGCGCGCGGCGCAGCAAAGTGCTACTTTCGGCATTTTGCTGTTTAGATAGCCAACCATTTTATTTTATAATAAGAAGGAGAAAGAATTATGAAGGGCTACATTGAAATTGTTGATGTAATCGGCCGCGAAGTTATGGACTCCCGCGGCAACCCGACCGTTGAGGTTGAGGTTTACGTTGAGGGCGACACCGGCGCATACATGGGCCGCGCTGCTGTTCCGTCCGGTGCTTCCACCGGTATCTTCGAGGCTTGCGAGCTGCGTGACGGCGACAAGTCCCGCTATAACGGCAAGGGCGTACTCAAGGCTGTTGACGCTGTAAACGGCGAGATCGCTGAAGTTGTTATCGGCATGAACGCTCTCGACCAGCAGGCAATCGACAAGGCTATGATCGAGGCTGACGGCACCCCGAACAAGACCAAGTTCGGCGCAAACGCTATCCTCGGCGTATCCCTGGCTGTTGCCAAGGCTGCTGCAGAGGCTCTGAGCCTGCCGCTGTACAACTACATCGGCGGCTGCAACGCTAAGACCCTGCCGATGCCGATGATGAACATCCTCAACGGCGGCGCACACGCTACCAACAACGTTGAGATTCAGGAATTCATGATCATGCCGGTTTCTGCTCCGTCCTTCCGCGAGGCTCTGCGCCGCTGTGCAGAGGTATTCCATCAGCTGAAGACCACCCTGAAGGAGAACGGCACTCCGGCAGCAGGTGTAGGCGATGAGGGCGGCTACGCTCCGAACCTGAAGAAGGACGAGGACGCTCTGAAGGTTATCGTTCAGGCAATCGAAGAAGCTGGCTACAAGCCGGGCGAGGACTTCATGATCGCGATCGACGCTGCTTCTTCCGAGTGGTGGAACGACGAGGAGAAGTGCTATATCCAGCCGAAGTCCGGCAAGAAGCTGACTCAGCAGCAGCTGGTTAAGATGTGGAAGAACTTCGCTGAGAAGTACCCGATCATCTCCCTCGAGGACGGCATGGCTGAGGAAGACTGGGAAGGCTGGGCTATGCTGACCAAGGCTCTGGGCGACAAGATCCAGCTGGTCGGCGACGACCTGTTCGTTACCAACACCTCTCGTCTGTCCAAGGGCATCGAGCTTGGCGTTGCTAACTCCATCCTGATCAAGGTTAACCAGATCGGCTCCCTGACCGAGACCCTGGATGCTATCCAGATGGCTAACCGCGCAGGCTACACCGCAGTTGTATCCCACCGTTCCGGCGAGACCGAGGACGCAACCATCGCTGATATCGCTGTTGCACTGAACGCTGGTCAGATCAAGACCGGTGCTCCGTCTCGTACCGACCGCGTTGCAAAGTACAACCAGCTGCTCCGCATCGAGGAAGAGCTGGGCGAGGACGTTGCACAGTTCCTGGGCAAGAAGGCTTTCTTCAACCTGAAGAACAAGTAAGTCTCTGTCCTTACCGATACGGCAACATGAGAAAACCGCACGCTTTTGCGTGCGGTTTTTTATGGCTTAATCATAAAAGCTGTGGGATGAAGGATTTCTGATGTAGGGTTTCCGGCTGACATCGGACAGCTTCAGAAAGAAGTAATCGTCATCCGGATAGCCGCAGCCATTGCACCGTAGAGCCTTGATTTTGTTGTTGATTCCCTTGATCCTGCCAGCGGAGATATTGAAAGTAGCATGGGCAATAATTGCATGGCGGAGCCTCCCGTGCTGATTGCTGCGAAAAGCATACCGGTACGGACGCTGCCACGCACACCCTGCTTCACTCCAATCCCACAAGAAAAATGATTGAGCCTTTTTATATAGAAATTTCTTGCGAATATATAGTAAATTCTTGCGCTTGGGTTGACGGACGGACAAACTTGTGCTATCATAACTGCAGTAACATAGCGAATTCTCTGTGCTGAAACGGAGAATCTGGCTGTTTTGGATAAAATTGCTCACATTTTCATTTCTTTATCATAAATCACCTCTGCGCCTTGTGCGCAGAGGTGATTTATTTTTTCGGATAGACGCGACTTGAGAAAATCAACCGCCGTAGCCGTTCTTCCATCGCTGCAGCGCAAGTGTGGCGTTCTTATAGCTGACATCAGCGGTCGGCGTTCCGGCAGGCACACCGAGGATCGCCGCGTCACCCTGCCGTACGTAGCCGCTGGTTTTCCAGCGCTCAAGCGCCTGCTCGTAGGCACGGGTCTGTGCATTCGCCGCCGCACTGCTGACATTCAGCTGATAATTGCGCCAGTTCAGCGTCGGCGTGCCGTTCAGGAAGCCGGTCAGACCGGCTACGGACAAGCCATAATCGCGGTCGGCGTTAAACTGGCTCAGCGCCGCCTGTGCCTGCTGAAGCGCTGCATTTTCCGATGCGGTATAGTAGCTGCTCTCGGCGGCTGCGGTCTGTTCATCGGCAGCATTCTGCGCCGCCGCACGCGCGGACAGACGCGCCTGGCCGAGCGCATTCAGGTCGCTGCGGTACCGGTTGTCCACCGCGATACGGCTGGTCTCTGCCATACCGCTGGTGGTTACCTGCCCTCGTGCGCTCATGTTAAGTCCGAGCGCCGCCAGCTTTTCCTCGTTATTCACTGCGGACTGTCGGGCATTGATATCGGTCTGACGCATACCGGCGGCGTAGTCGTTCTCGATGGATGCGAGATTGCTCTCCAACTGCCTTGCAATGCGGCTGCGGGCGGTTTCAAATCGCTTGAAACGGGCATTTTCAGCCGCGTCATACAGGCTGCTGACGCGGTTTGCACCGGTTGTTGTGCTTGAAACCGAGTACGGACGGTAGCTGCCGTTCCATGTCGCAACCGCGTCGTTGGACGCAACCTTGCTGCCGAGACCGAGCGAGTCAATCTTGTTCTGGCGTTCGCTCAGCAGCTGCTGGCGTTTCGCTGAATCAGTCGTGCCGGCGATCGCTGCCGAGTAGTCAAAATTGTCGCGGTAGCCATTGGAATTGAGCGTGCCGGAGGACTTGCTCGACGTCGATTTGCTTGTCGCCGTCTTAGTCGAAGTGGACTTGGACGCGGCTGACTTTACGGTTGATGTTCGGCGCGCGGAAGTTGATTTGATGATTGCCAAAGGGAAATCCTCCTTTCTAAATTACGGTCTGACCCTGTGTCCAGCGGATGGTGAGCGCGAGCAGACCAAACGGCTCATCCGGCCGGTCGTTGCCGATGCGCACGGCAAACAGAGGACTGCGGTGCTGCTTCCATCGGGTACGGTACGTCACCGCACCCGGGATGCACCGGAAGGAGAACCGCGAAAAGTCCAGTGTGCGGAAGGAAAACAGGTCCATATTGCGGGAAAGCGCAAGCTGGGCACCGTTTTCGTTCTCGTACTGCACGGTCGCGCCCGAGCGGGAATGCGGCATGAGCGTCGGAATCACGTCCCGCACGGTCTTGAAGCGGCTCCAGTCGGAGAGCGGCAGGGTAGGCGTGCGCCAGTACGCGGCAATCGCCGCCGTGTCATCAAGATAGGCGTGCTCCTCCTCGCTTTTGGCAAAGCGGCACAGCCGGCCGTCTGTCGTGCCGAACCACAGCTGACCGTTCAGCACCGCCAGACACTGCGCAGGCACATTGACCCAGAAAAACCACGCCGGATCGCCGTTTTCCTCGGTCAGAGAGCCGTCCGCGACATAAATGTGTCCGTTTACTGCCAGATAATATTTGCCCTCGAATACCACCGCACAGGCGCTTTGGAGGTCGGCCTCCTGCGATAATTTCGGCACAATGGCATCGGATACCGAGCGGATCGTCCGCTGCTCGGCAACGGCGGTGCCGTACACGCCCTGCACACCGCGCGCCGAGAGATACATCGGCAGGTCATTCAGCACGGCGAAGCAGCGGCTCGAAATCGCGCCTTCACCTTGCGCACCCTGCTTGAGCGGATACAGTGCGGAACCGTCATCCGCCATCATGTAGGTGCGCAGATAGCTGGTCGCCTCTTGTGCGCCGCCGGACTTGACCACTACCTGACTTTCGTACTGCTTGAGATAGCCGACGATCGCAGATGCGTCCGTGCCCATGCGAGTGTAGCCGGTATCCGGAAAGTAGGTCGGGTCGTATAGACCGCTCTGCCAGTCGCAGTCCGGCTCGTCCGGGTTGCCGGAGAGGAACACGCGCGTGTCGTTTTTGCCGCCGTACAGCCCGGCGAAGCGGCATTTGTTGATCTTGTCCGCATGCCCGCTGACGGTTTTGGCAAACGCGATGGACACATTCGCCAGTCCGTTTCCGTTTGCCGGAGCAGCGGCCAGCGTTACCAGACCGGTCGAGCGGTTGACCGCCGAAACGGTAACCGCCGAGCCGTTCACCTCAGCCGTGACAGCTGTTGCGTCGAGGTCGGTCGCGTCCACCTTGAACTGGGTCGCCGTGCCATCCCCGATAAAGGTGTTGATGCGCTTAGGCGTCAAGAGATTTACCGCCTCGTAGCTGGTGCCGCCGCCGGTCGGCGCCGCAGAGATGGTCGTGGTCGGCACATAGGCTGTGCCGGATACGGAAACGGCTTCCCAGGCCGTATTCTTGCTGCTTTTGCGCACCGCACGATAGGTTTTGCCGTCCATCAGGTAGAGTACACCCTTCATCGTAAACGACTGGGAAAACGCCTCGTTCATGTCTGCGCACAGCTCGGTCTGCGTGCCGTCCGGCGCCCGAAAATACAGCTTTGTACCCGCATGTACGGCGCAGCCCACACCATCCGGCATGGCGAATAACCCGTAGATGGGTGCGTTAAACTGCGTCTGTGTGCGCCATCCGGTGCGCTTTACCAGAAAATCGTTCTGGTCGCAGATCATGTTCTGCATATCCGGCGAGCGGGAGAGGGAAACCTTGGTCGGATGCGTGCGGCAGTCGATGCCGCCGAACCGGCTGACCACGGTCTGCTGCTCGGTCTCCGGATAGGGAAATTCATAGCTTCGCATTAAATCATCTCCTGCACGGCGGTAAACTGCGCGGGACAGTGACTCAGCAGGCGTTCGCTGTACTCGGTTGCCGCCCAGTTAAACTTGGCCTTGTCGTCATCCGCGACAAGCAGCGCCGCCAGCCCGTACGGAAAACATTCGCGCGCCAGCCAGTCGCCGGCGGGCAGCTCCTCGGTCAGCGCCGTCATGCGCGGCGGCACAAGCAGCACGTCTTTGCCGTCAGACGCACGTTCCGCGTTTATCTCGCGCAGGCTGTTCGCTAACAGCTGGTTGAGCGCACCGAGCGCAAACTGCTCGTAATACACACCGCTGTCCGGTGTTTCGGATAAAATATTCAGCGCTGCACGAAAGCATTCGGTTCCGGTCATAGGGTTACCTCCTTTGTGATGGGTTCATTGGATACAGTGAGAAGTTAGGAGAAGGAGTGAGGAGTAAACGAAGAAAACCTCCTGCCTCCTCACTCCTAACTCTTATCTGCTATTTGAATTTAGCCTTCCGCTACCTCGGACGGATACGCGCCGGACTGCACACAGTATGCGCGGATCTTGCAGCCGGTTTCAGGCGTCAGCACGGTGCCGGCAACATAATCCTTCGCGGAATCCGAGTAGCGCGGATCCGAGCCGTCCAGGGTGTAGCGCACCTTGCCGAACGCGGTGATCTTGCCCTGGCTGATGGTCGGTGCGCTCGAGCGGCAGTCCTCATCGACCAGTGCATATACGCCGCCGCACTTTGCGCCGAGAACATACGCGTCGTAGTAGTGACGGCCCTCGATCAGCGCACCGGACACGCCGACCGGGTCCTCATGCACCTTGGCATCCGCGATCTTGTACGGCATGAGCACGGCATCCTTGTGTGCAACGAGGAAGTACACGTCCTCCGGCAGATAGCTCTTGGGAACGCGGACGACATTCATGCCGAATACCTCGCCGCACACGCCCTTGGCGATGGACTGACGCGCCAGCACATCCACGCCTGCAAACTCGTCCGAGGTGCACACCAGCTTGTACATTTCGCTCGTCAGATACAGATAGCGGTTGTCGTCCGGCACGAGCGCGTCATCGAGCGCCTGAGAAGCGTCCGCGATCTTGCTGATGATATTCGCCTTGGTCGGCTTTGCACTTTCCACAATGCTGCCTGCCATGGTGACAAAGCGCTTGAATGCGTACTTGTCCGCCGCCGGTGTGGACTTTTCGTTCAGCTGCAGGCGCAGCATGTCGGCGGCGTTCTTGACCAGATTCTGATCGAGGTTGTTGCCCTTGTCGATGGTCAGGGTAAACGCCTTGTCCTGCGTCATGGTCAGTTCCTGCACCACATCCTGCATTTCGGTCACATCGCCGTAGCGCTTGAGACCGCCGTCACGGTCGTAATCGACCTCCTCCACCGTGATCGGGGTGTAAACCTTGAGCGTTTTCACGCCGGTCAGGTCATACGTCTCCGCGGTCTTGCCCTTGATGAAGGACGCACGGGTGAATACCTCCGCAATCTGGTCGGAATACTTGCTTGCGAGATTGATAGCCATAAAAATTTACCTCCTATATAAATGTTAAATCGTGAAGTGATGAGAGTGTTACTTGCCGAGCAAAGCGAGGGTGACCGGATCTGCTCCTGTGGGTTCCCCGTCCGACTGCGCCGGACCGACCGCCGCACGGCGGTTCTTCTGGTTCATCTCAAGGGCGGCGAGTTCGTCTCTCAGCTCGGCAATCTCCCACTTGCGGTACGCGGACACGAGCGAGCCTTCCTGCTGTGCCCACTCCCATACCTGCTGCGGAATGTCCTCGGGACGGACATCGGGATATTCCTCGACGAATGCGGCGTAGATCTGGCCGTTCGGCATGGCGTTTGCCGCGCGGTTGCGACGAATGTACGCGTTGCGCTTGGAAAGGCCCTGCGCGGCTGCGTCAATCAGCTCCTCGAGCGTCAGTTCGACGATATCGCCGTCCACCTCGACCGGATAGGTCTGCGCATTTTCCTGCGGCTGGATTTCCACCGCCTGCTCCTGTGCGAACGGATTGACCGCCGTTTCCTGCTCGGGATTAGGATTCATTGCTGTTTTCTGCATTACTGTTTGCCTCCTTTTGCTGCTGTTGCTGTACGCGGAGCGCGTGCAGCAGGTCGTGTTTGCCGCGTACCTGATAATCCGGTACGTTTTCCAGATATACGAGCGGGTCAGAGATAACGCCGCTCTCCAGCAGATGATCGTTTGTCATCGTCTGCATGGTTTCGGACCAGTAGCTTGCCGCGCCGGCATCCACCTGCAGGCGCATGTCCTGTCCGGCGAGTGCGGAGAAGTCGAACGTGCATTTTTCGGGTTCGCCGCTGTCCTCATTCGGCAGAACGAGCGTGCGCACGCCGTAGTGCGCGCCCATCAGGTCAAGGAACACGCGCGCCCAGTCCTCAGTGAAGCGGTAGAACTCCATTTTTGTCAGCTCGAGCGGAGCCGCCGTTGCGTTCTGCACCGCGATAATTGCCGAGGTGTTGTCCGGATTGACCGTGCCGAGTGCGGCTTCGCTTGCGCCCATGAGTTCCGCAGTATCGGTCATCATTTGCTTGAGCAGCTGCAGCACCTGCGCCGAGATATCCGGTGCGCGGAACGCCGCCGCGATGGCGTCGTTCGGGTTGCCGCGCATGCCGATTGCCTTGCCGACGTCGTTCGACCAGCCGTTCGGGAACCGCGTCATGTCGTACACGATCTTAGGGAACGCCACCTGCTTGATGCACTGGACGTACATCGAGTACAGCTTGTTGATGGCGATCTGGTTCGGAATGGCCTCGGTCAGCGGACTTTCGCCGTGGCACGAGCCGCGCACGCGATTCCAACACAGATGCGTCACCGGATACAGCCGATAGGGAAGCACCTTTTCGGGCATGACAACGGCATTCCGCGTGGTCTTGCAGAAGGCAATGCCGTTCTCGGTCCTGCGCATGTGCAGGAGTACGGTCACGCGCTCGCCGTCCGCCGAGGTGCGGTAACGATGGTATTCGCCCACATCATCCGGCCGAATGGCTTCCGCGTCACTCGCGGAGATGCCGTTGACACGCGCTTCGCGGCGCACCTCGTCCGCATCGCGCCGCATGGCAATGATAATGTACGGCTGGCGCTGTACCTCATCGCAGGCGGCGTTGCCGAAGCAGATGTTCGTGGAATCAATCAGCTCCACCGCAATATCGCCCTTAACCGCCTGACCGGTCTCAAGTGCAGGATCAAAGTGCATGTAGAAGCAAGCATCACCGTCCACACAGGCGTTTTTCAGCAGCGGGCGGCCGAGTGCCTTGACACCCGAACGCTCGATCGCGGATGCAAACGCGCGTTCGAGCACATGCGCGGTCTGCCGACCGTCCTTGTCCATGGCGAACGGCTGGGCGCGTACCGCCACATCGTCGGAGACCAGCATGGATACAAACAGGTTGACACAGCGGCGCAGCACGTTAAAAATCAGCGGGTCGAGGGACTGCACGCGCAGTCCCTCCCACTGCCTGCCGAGGTAAAACGCCTCGTTGCGCCGAACACGGTCGTATAAACCGATTGAGCGCTTGTAGTCGCGATCGCGCTCATATTTCTTCCAGATTGCCGTCGGTGACGGATCAAATTTCATCGTTGTCCTCCTCTCGTCCGTAGTTCATCAGCGCCGCCAGATCGCGGCTGAGCGTATCCTCCGGCGTAGATTCTGCCGTGTGCTCCTTCGGCAAACGCCGCGGCAGAACCACACCGCCGGAGATGATTGCACCGGTCAGGACCAGTACCGCCGCAGACAGCGCGTAACATAAAATTTCCATAATGCCTCCTTTCACTCAAAACCTGAGAAATTCTCCTACTTCGCAGTCATACGCCGACTGCGGCACAGCCTTAACCGGCTCGTACACGGTCGCGGCGTACCCGCGGAGCGCATCCGGCGCATGGGTCAGCTCGTGCGGCGTGTTCGCTGTGTCGGACGGATTGCGCTTGTCGTGCTGCAGTGCAGGCAGCGTGCGGATAAGATTGCGGCAGGTGTCGAAAATCGTCAGCCTGGGACGAACGGCGCCGTCCGTATCCTTGCGCGGCATGAGCAGCTCGTGCAGCGCCAGCCATCCGGCAACGCGTTCATTGCTGCTTTTGACAAAATCCAGTCCGCTGTCCGCGAACAGTTCTACCGCGCTTCTGCCGGTTTCCTGCCGTCGGTTCCACAGATCGGGCGGCGCGAGACGGCAGTCAATGCGTTCTCCGGCCGTCTCACAGGCAAGCATCTGCGCCGCTGCATCCGAAATGATGAGCCCCGGACGGTAGAGTTCGCGGTAGACCACGCTGTGTCCGTCCGGACTTTGCGCAATCCATAGCGCTGCCAGCATGTCCAGACCGTAGTCAATGGTCAGGCAGCGCCGCCAGTCATGCGGGATGGCATACGGCTTTACAACATGCAGGTCGCGCGAAAATTCGCTGAAATACTGCCCCTCATTCAGTTCCCACACGCCGTCGAGCAGTGCTTTCCGGTCGGTGGGAGAGAGCAGCTTCAGGCGTTTCTCGTAGCCTGCATCCGCCTTGCGGAGAAACGGGTTGTCACCCAGTCTTGCGGGCAGAAACAGCCGCGTGCCGCCGTCGAACTCGCGCACGGTGTCCGGCGGCATGGAGTCGATAAACCGGCTCTTGACCCACTGGTGACCGACACCGCCGGGATTGGTCGTCGCCTTGACCTGCTTGGGGAATCCGTTCGTGCCGCGGATACGCGACAGCAGATAGGTGAACTGGCTTTCGGTGAAATGTGTCAGCTCATCGAACCGGATGACATCGTATTCCGCGCTTTGGTACCTGGTCACGTCGCTTTCCGCGTCGCAGTACCCGAATTCCAGCGCCGAACCGTTTGCAAAATCCCACCGGTGCTCACTCACCTTGTACTTTGCAATGCACTGCGGATACAGCCGCAAAGCCGCCGGTACAAGCGAGCGCTCCAGCTCCGGCATGGTCCGTCGCAGCATGAGCTGCCGTGAACCCGGATAGCACACCGCAAACCGCAGGGCATCGAGCAGCTGACCGTGGCTTTTGCCGCCGCCGGCCGCGCCGCCGAACAGGGTTTCGAGCGTATCCGACTGCATGAACGCCGCCTGCCGCCGTGTTACGGGGAATTCGTATCGTCTACGATCCGAAACACGATCTCCACCGGCTGAGCTTCGGTCTGCTCGTCGCCAAGCATCACGCCCTTGCCGACCGTCCGGTCGAGGATTTCCTTGATTGCGCTGAGCCGGCTGTTCGCCGGTGCTTCCGCATCGTCCGCGATGTCGTACAGCATGCGGATCAGCCGATCCGGCCTTTCGTTTTCGCTGCACATGGCCTCACCTCCTTTCGATGAGCCATAGAATAGGAGCAAAATCCGAATTTGTCAAGAACAAATGTTCGATTTTTTATTTGCTTGCAATTTTTGCCCAGCTGCGGTATGCTGAATAAGATGGAAAATATGCGGCGCAGCAGCGCCAGTATCAGGAGGAAAGAAGATGAAAAAAATCGACCTTATCGCGCTCGATTTAGACGGAACCGCGCTCGATCCGCAGAATCAGGTCTCTCCGGCGACCGCCGATGCCGTGCGCCGTGCCCGCGAGAGCGGTATTCATGTTGTGGTCTCCACCGGACGAATCTGCGGTGAGGCACGCGACTTTGCACTCATGCTCGGCACGGATGACCAGATGGTCACCTCGGGCGGCGCGACGCTGTCGAGCGTGTCGCAGGAGCGCTGCACCATGCGCATGTCCATGCCGTGGGAAGCTGCTGTGCGTGCGTCTGCTGTGGTGGAGCGCATCGGCATGATCACAATGGTGTATGCAGGAGAGACGCTGCTCATTACCCCGTATGATGATATCGAATTTGGCAAATATAAGTCGAATGAAGGCTATTTAAGCTCGAAAAAAGTTGTGCCGTCTGTTGCGGAATATATTGCCACAAACCATGTTTCGGTCGATAAAATGTTCATCCGCAGCCAGGACCCGGTCATGCTCGTGCGCGCCCGTGCACAGCTGGAACAGATCCCGGGTATCCGCGTGATGAGCAGCGCGGCTGACAACCTCGAGGTCATCACGCCGGCCGCGGACAAGGGCGTTGCCCTGGGCATGCTGTGCCGTGAGCTGGGCACCGACCTCGACCACGCCGCCGCCATCGGTGACAGCGAAAACGACCTCGAAATGCTGAACGCCGTAGCCCTCCCGATTGCGATGGGAAACGCAAGCGCAGCCGTTAAAAATCTGTGCCTGCGCGAGACGCTCACCAACGCCCAGGACGGCGTAGCAGCCGCCATCGACCGCATCATCGCAGAGAACGGCTAAACGAGCAGAGCGGCCGCTGTTTTCCGGAAAAACAGTGGTAAAAATCGGATTTCTATGCTATAATATACTTGCAGAGTATCCGCAGAAAGCGGAAAAACGGCGCAGAACGCCGTCAGATTGAATCACAAAGAAAGTTGAAGGATAAAAGTTTTGGCTGCAAGGAAAACCACAACTAAAAAATCGACGAAAAGCGCACCCAAGGGTAAGCGTGCGGCACAGCCGCAGCCGGAGGAACTCGGTCCGATCCTGTCCCGTCCGGTCTGGGGCGCGATCTGGGGCATTGTCGGTCTGCTGTGCCTGCTGTCGATCCTGCCGATCGACGGCGTGTTGCTCAAGTGGCTGCACCGCGGCATCGGTGCGCTCATCGGAAAGGGTGCGTATGTCATGCCGTTTGCGCTGATCGGCATCGCTGTGCTGCTGTTTGCGCGTCCCAAGGGTCCTGTGCGTCTGCGCGGAACGTGTATCGCGCTCATGCCGCTGCTGATCGGCAGTATCATTCACGCCTTTTCGTGTGCAAATGAGTACGACCTGTCCATGAGCACGCTCAGCGGTCTGCTCTCTACCGGTATGGAAGGCTCGTCCGGCGGTCTGCTGGGCGGCGGTCTGTACATCCTGCTCGAGTGGGCGCTCTCGTCCATCGGCGCACTGCTCATCCTGCTGGTGCTGTTCATCGTGACTTTGCTGGTGGCCTGTCGCATCACGCCGCAGGCGCTGTACGACATGGTTCGTCCGCCTGAGTATGAATACGAGGACGAGGAGGAGCGTGAGCGCTACGAAGCGCCTGTTCAGCTGCCGAACATCCACGAAGCGGCAGCTGCGCATGCACAGCGCCGAGAGGAGCGCCGTGCGCACCGTAAATCCGACTTTGACATTCCGATCGACGCCGATCCGCCCGGAGAGGATAAGCCGGGCGAGGAACTGATCGACCCGAACAAGCGCCACGGCAAGGCAATCGCGCCGGACGAATATCTGCGCTCACTGCGCGATAACGTGAAGAAAAAGGCCGGAAGTATTATGGATCTGGTCGAAAACAAGCAGCCGGAGGAAGAACCGGCGCACGCTTCCGAGCCGGAGCCCGAGCATGAGGCGGCTCCCGCACCGGCATCCAAGCCGAAAAAGACCGAGAACATCTCGGAAATCGAGCAGGCGGCCATGAACGAGCAGATCGACGAGAGCCAGAAGGCCCCCGCGCCGGTGTACGACTACCCGCCGATCGACCTGCTGACGCAGGGCAAGCACGCTTCGGTAGCCGGTGCGGAGACCGAGCTGCGCGAAAGCTCGGCGTGCCTGCTCGATACGCTCGACTCGTTCAACATCGAGGCACAGATCATCGGCATTGTCCGCGGACCGTCGGTCACCCGCTTTGAGCTGACCATCCCGCGCGGCATCAAAATCTCGCGCATCACCGCACTGGCGGACGACATTGCACTGTCGCTCGGCGCGGCAAACGTGCGTATCGCGCCCATTCCGGACAAGGTCGCGGTCGGCATCGAGGTGCCGAACAAAACCGTCAATACGGTCTTTATCCGCGAGTGTATCGGCTCGCCTGCGTTTGCTAACGCGAAAAGCCGCCTGTCCTTTGCCGTCGGCAAGGACATCACCGGCAAGCCGGTCATCGGTGACATTGCCAAGATGCCGCACATGCTGATTGCCGGTACCACCGGCTCCGGTAAGTCGGTGTGCATCAACTCCATGCTGATCTCGCTGCTGTACAAGTCCACGCCGGAGGAAGTCCGCCTGATCATGGTGGACCCGAAGATGGTTGAGCTGGGCAACTATAACGGCATTCCGCACCTGCTGATTCCGGTCGTTACCGATCCGAAAAAGGCCGCCGGTGCGCTCAACTGGGCGGTTGGTGAGATGGAACGCCGCTACAAGCTGTTCGCAGACCATCAGGTGCGCAATCTGGTCGGCTATAACGACCTCATGCGTTCCGAAAAGGCCAAAGCCGAGCAGACCGAGGACGGTCATCCCGAGCAGTATCAGGTGCTGCCGCAGATCGTCATCGTTATCGACGAGCTGGCTGACCTGATGATGGTCGCCGCCAAGGAAGTCGAGAACTCCATCTGCCGTATCGCACAGAAGGCACGAGCCGCAGGCATGCACCTTGTTGTAGCAACGCAGCGTCCGTCGGCTGACGTTATCACCGGTATTATGAAGGCAAATATCCCGTCGCGTATCGCGTTTGCGGTAGCCAGCCAGATCGAGTCGCGTATCATTCTGGACACGACCGGCGCAGAAAAGCTGATCGGCAAGGGTGATATGCTGTATGCGCCGCTCGGTGAGGGCAAGCCGACCCGTGTACAGGGCTGCTTCATCTCCAACGAGGAGATCGAAGCTGTTATTGCCCGCATCAAGGAGACCAGCACCGCCGAGTACAGCGAGGAGATCCTTGAGCACATCGAGCAGCAGGCCGAGCAGGTAGGCAATAACAAGGGCGGCGGCAGCAGCGGCACGAACGATTTGGGCGACGATGAGGATGAACTCATAGAGGAAGCCATCGAGGTCATCATGGACTGCCGTCAGGCGTCCACATCCATGCTGCAGCGCCGTCTGAAGCTGGGTTATTCGCGTGCCGCGCGTATCATCGACCAGATCGAGGACCGCGGTATCATCGGCCCGTCCGAAGGCTCCAAGCCGCGCCAGATCCTCATCTCGCGTGAGGACTGGCAGGAGATGAAACTGCGCCGCACAATGCCGCTCGACAAGCAGCAGTAATGGAAAATGAACGCTATCTTTGTGCCGTTCTATAATTCTCCATTCTCCATTTTCAATGCTCAATTTGCTAAACAATTCTCTCAGGAGGTAATATATCATGAAGAAGATCAACATTGCCGAAAAGACTTTCAACCCGTTCGACCTGATCGGTCAGAAGTGGATGCTGATTTCCGCAGGCACCGAGGACAAGTGGAACACCATGACTGCAAGCTGGGGCGCCGTAGGCGTTATGTGGGGCAAGCCGAGTGCGACCTGCTATATCCGCAAGAGCCGCTTCACCAAGGAGTTTGTAGACGCAGGCGAGTATTTCACCCTGACCGTGCTCAAGGACGGCCACCGTGATGCGCTGAACAAGATGGGCTCCAAGTCCGGCCGTGACATGGATAAGATGCACGAGAGCGGCCTTACCCCGGTATTCGTAGAGGGTCAGCCGACCTTCGAGGAGGCCGAGCTGGTACTCATCTGCCGCAAGCGCGGTGTGACCGACATCGCACCGGACGATATGGCTCAGGAAGTGCAGGACAAGTGGTACGGCGATCACGACTACCACACCATGTATATCGGCGAGATCGTAGCCGCTTACGAGAATTGATTTCACAGAAAATTCACCAATTCCTCACGGTTTTGGTGTATCATCAAGAAAGAAGTACAGGGTCGCTCTGCGGCCCTGTATCCCAATCCACAAACCCACGCCTCAAAAGGGAGGAATGCAATTCGTGAAAAAACGATTGCTCAGTCTGATCACAGCGGCTGCGCTGATGGTCGGCATGCTGCCTGCGGCTTTTGCGGGCTATGAAAACTTTACCTCGAAAACAACGTATCCTGCCGGACAGTTCACCGATGTGCCCTCAACCGAGTGGTACGCGCAGAATGTTCAGGCGGCGTATGAATACAAGCTGGTGGACGGCGTAAACGCCACCCAGTTCAAGCCGAACAGCAACCTGACGATCGCACAGGCGATCAAGCTGGCGGCGTGTCTGCACAGCACCTATGTCAGCGGCACGACCGATTTTGAGACTGCGCGTCCGTGGTATCAGCCGTATGTGACGTATGCATTGGAAAATGGTATTACTAACACGACTTATGTGAATTATGATCAGCCAGCAACTCGTGCACAATTTGCTGTGATTTTTGCCAATGCATTGCCAGAAGATGCGTTGGCCTCAATTAATGATATTGCGGATGACGCAATTCCGGATGTGCCCTCTACGGCAGCTTATGCAGAGGAAGTGTATCGCTTGTATCGTGCGGGTGTACTCACGGGGAGTGATAGTAGCGCACATACTTTTTATCCGAACACATCCATCAAGCGTCGTGAGGTTGCGGCTATCGTCACCCGTATGGCAAAGCCGGATCTGCGGCAGAGCTTCACCATCGAAGCACATGTCGGCATGACGGCGGACGAGGTGTTCAGTGCCTGTGTACCGGCGATTTTCAAGCTGTACGCCTACGATTACAAGAATAATATCCTCGGCATCGGCAGCGGCGTTGTGCTCAGCGCACGCGGCGACGCGGTGACCTGCGGACACCTTGTCAACGGCGTTTACCGCCTTGTGGCCGAGATGTACGACGGCACCAAGCGTGAGGTCACGATCTACAACTTTGACGCGGACGCGGACATCGCGCATATCCGTGTCGTCGGCAGCACGCTGCCGTACCTCGGTGTTACCACCGAGGTCGAGAAAGGCGACACGGTCTACGCGCTCGGTTACCCGGGCGGCGGCGCCGCAACGGTTACGACCGGCAAGGTGACCGACCCGGAAAACGACGATTACCTTGCACCGATGATCGAAAGCACGGCGCAGGTCATCAGCGGCAATTCCGGCGGTGCGCTCATCAACGATGAGGGCAAGGTTGTCGGCATTACGGTCAGCAGCCATTCCGGCGGCGTACCGTCTTACTCGGTGCCGATCCGCTACCTGAACAGCTTGATCGGAGACGGTACGGCGTACTCTCCCGGCGAGTATAACCGCAACCACAAGCCGGATGCGTCGCGCTGCTACAGCAAGCACTATCCGGTGCCGGATTTCGGCACGGTGACCGGTGTCACACTGCTTGGCACCATCCGGGAGGGCACCACGACCACCTACTACTACGACAGGGGAGAGGTAGAATCCGGCGACAAGATTCTGCTCCACTACTACGCCGCACTGGGTGAAAACACCTTCTACCAGTTCACCGGCGGCTCGTTCACCTCGTCCTCGACGTATCCGTATTCGGTCAAGCTCTACGAGACCAGCTACGACGGCATCCCTGCGATCAGCGTCGTGGTTTCCAGCAATTCATTCGCTTCTATCGGCGGTCTGCCTCAGACCGCCGATTTTCTTTTGCAGGAATTTGTGCATTACGCCTAATGAAATGAAAGCTGACGGGCATGAAACGTATTTACGCCCAAAACACCGTAAAAATCGAGAAAAACAGGAAAAAGATAAAATAAAAATCGGATAAAATTTCTGATAAATTAAAAAGATAGATTTTACGCAAACGTTTGAGTTTTGGTTAAAAATACATAATTGGTCAAAGTGCACAATATATTCGTGGGAAATCGGTATAATACTACAATGGAATATTTCACCGCTAACGTGCTATAATGTGCTTGCGTGATAAAGAGAATGAGTATTAGAGAGAGCATCAATCGAAACGGAGGAAATACCCAAATGAAAAAGTATGTTTACATGTTCCCGGAGGGCAACGGAAAAATGCGTGAGCTGCTTGGCGGCAAGGGTGCCAATCTGGCTGAAATGACCGGACTGGGCATGCCTGTGCCGCAGGGTTTCACCATCACCACCGAGGCCTGCACCCGTTATTATGAGGACGGCAAGACTATTTATCCGGATATTCAGGATCAGATTCTGGAGTACCTCGATAAGCTCGAAAAGACCACCGGCAAGACCCTCGGCGATCCCGAGCGCCCGCTGCTCGTATCCGTTCGTTCGGGTGCGCGCGCATCCATGCCCGGCATGATGGATACCATCCTTAACCTCGGCATGAACGACGAGATCTGCGAAGCAGTTGCCAAGCTGACCAATAACCCGCGTTTCGCACGCGATTCCTACCGCCGTTTCATTCAGATGTTCTCTGACGTTGTTATGGAGCTGCCTAAGTCCACCTTCGAGCAGTTTATCGACCAGGTAAAGGACAAAAAGGGCGTTAAGATGGATAATGAACTGGACGCGGACGATATGTCCGAGCTGATCGTTCTGTTCAAGGATCACTACAAGAAGTCCCTCGGCGAAGATTTCCCGCAGGACCCGAAGAAGCAGCTGATGGAGGCTGTCCGCGCGGTATTCCGCTCGTGGGATAATCCGCGTGCGAACACCTACCGCCGCATGAACGACATCCCGCACAGCTGGGGCACTGCCGTAAACGTACAGTCCATGGTATTCGGCAATATGGGCGAGACCTCGGGCACCGGCGTAGCCTTCACCCGCAACCCGGCCACCGGCGAAAAGAAGCTGTACGGCGAGTTCCTGATGAATGCACAGGGCGAGGACGTTGTAGCCGGCATCCGCACCCCGCAGCCGATCTCTGCGCTGGCAGATACCATGCCGGAGGTTTATCAGCAGTTTGTTGACATTTCCAGCCGTCTTGAGAAGCATTACGGCGATATGCAGGATATGGAGTTCACCATCGAAAACGGCAAGCTCTACATGCTGCAGACCCGTAACGGCAAGCGCACCGCACAGGCAGCGCTCAAGGTAGCGGTTGATCTGGTAGACGAAGGCGTCTGCACCAAGGAGCAGGCGGTTATGAAGGTCGAGGCAAAGCAGCTTGACGCACTTCTGCACCCGACGTTCGATCCGGCAGCTCTCAAGGCAGCTACGCCGATCACCACCGGCCTGCCGGCATCGCCCGGTGCAGCCTGCGGCGCGGTTTACTTCACCGCAGATGATGCAGCTAAGGCCCACAAGACCGGAATCAAGGCTGTCCTCGTCCGTCAGGAGACCTCTCCGGAGGATATCGACGGCATGGCCGTATCCGAGGGCATCATGACCGCCCGCGGCGGCATGACCTCGCACGCAGCCGTAGTAGCACGCGGCATGGGCACCTGCTGTGTAGCAGGCGTAAACGGCATCAAGGTTTCCGAAGAGGATAAGACCCTGACCTTTGCCGACGGCACGGTAGTGCACGAGGGTGACGTTATTTCGCTCGACGGCTCCACCGGCAACGTATACCTCGGTGAGATCGCAACGCAGGAGGCTGAGCTGACCGGCGACTTCGGCCGCTTCATGGGCTGGGCTGACGAGATTCGCACCCTGCACGTTCGCACCAACGGCGATACCCCGCGTGATGCAACGCAGGCTCGCAAGTTCGGCGCAGAAGGCATCGGCCTCTGCCGTACCGAGCATATGTTCTTCGAGCCGGCCCGCATCAAGGCGGTTCGTGAGATGATTATTTCCGATACGCTCGAGCAGCGCAAGGCGGCTCTGGCCAAGATCCTGCCTATGCAGCGCGGCGACTTTGAGGCAATTTACCGCGCGATGGGCGGCCTGCCGGTAACCATCCGTCTGCTTGACCCGCCGCTCCATGAGTTCCTCCCGCACGAGGATGACGAGATCAAGGAGCTGGCCGATGAGATGGGCGTATCCTTCGACAAGCTCAAGGGCAAGGTAGAAAGCCTGCACGAGTTCAACCCGATGCTGGGTACCCGCGGCTGCCGTCTGGACGTTCTCTATCCGGAGATCGCCGAGATGCAGACCGAGGCTATCGTATCCGCAGCTATCAACGTCTGGAAGGAAGACGGCCTGCATATCACGCCGGAGATCATGGTTCCGCTGGTATCCGAGGTCAATGAGCTGCGCTTCGTAAAGAAGGTTATCAAGGCTAAGGCTGACGAGCTGATCGAGCAGTCCGGCCTGAAGATGAAGTATATGGTCGGCACGATGATCGAGACGCCGCGTGCCGCAGTCACCGCAGGCGATGTGGCCAAGGAAGCGGAGTTCTTCTCCTTCGGCACCAACGACCTCACCCAGATGACCTACGGCTTCTCCCGTGATGACGTGGGCCGCATTCTGGAGACTTACTTCGACAAGAAGATCCTCGAGTCCGATCCGTTCGCTCGTCTGGACCAGAACGGCGTAGGCCGCTTGATCCGCTTCGCTGTTGCAGAAGGCAAGCGCACCCGTCCGGACATCAAGCTCGGCATCTGCGGCGAGCACGGCGGCGACCTGTCCTCCGTCGAGTTCTGCCACAATGTTGGTCTGAATTACGTTTCCTGCTCGCCGTTCCGCGTGCCGATCGCACGTCTGGCAGCGGCACAGGCTCGCGTAAAGGAGCTTGGACTGGCATAAACCTCCCCAAACTTGACATACAGCGCGAAAGGCTTCGGAGCATTGCTCCGAAGCCTTTCACGTTTGGGCTGTCGCGGAACCACGGTTCCGCCGACAAGCAGGAACGGACCGTGGGCCGTTCCAAAGTCGTCCGAAAGTTCCTATTCAGAAACTTTCTCCCTCCAGATGTAAAAAACCGAACGCTATCCTTGCGCGGTTTTTTTGGCCGCGCTGCGTGGCGCATGTCCTCGGTTTTCTTGCATTTGCAGAGCAAATGCTATTTTATGCGCGCTTACGCGCGATTTTTAGAGAACCTTCTCCACATCCTCCGCAATCTGTTCTACGGTGAGATGATTGTCCTTCAGTACCTCGTCTACGTCATAGCGGTCGAGGAACTCCTTCTTGAGACCAAAGTTCAGTACCTTCATGTCAGAGTCACCGTAGAAACGCGCAATCTTCTCACCGAAGCCGCCGTCGAGTACGCCGTCCTCGAGGGTGATGACCACATCGTGCTCCGCCTTGAGGCTCTCGAGCAGGTCGGTATCCACGCCGGTGATATAGTACGGGTTGATAAGGGTCGGCTGTACGCCGGTCTTTTTCTTGATGAGCGCCGCCGCCTGCTCGCCGAGCGGGTAGAACGAACCCAGACCGATCACGGCAACCCGGGCACCCTTCTCCTTAACCTCGTAGGTGTTCAGCCTGCCGAAGTCCTTGGTAACAGCCTTTCCGTCCGAAACCAGTGCGCCGCCCGGCATGCGGATAACGACCGGATGCTCGTTCTGCTCAATGCTCCAGTCGAGCATTGCCAGATATTCTTCCTTGGTGGTCGGCGCCAGATAAACCAGGTTGGGGATGTTCGCCAGCATCGGAATGTCGTACAGACCGAGATGCGTTACATCGTTCATGCCGTAAACCGAACCCCACGCAACAATAATGGTAGCCGCGTTGCTGTTGATGCACAGGTCCTGCGAAATCTGGTCATAAGCGCGCTGAATGAATGTGCTGTACACGCCGTAGACCGGCTTGCCGCCGTTTGCCGCAATGCCGGATGCCAGCGCAACTGCGTTCTCCTCGGCGATGCCTACGTCGATAAACTGCCTGCCTGCCTTCTTGCGCATCTCCTCAGTAAAGCCGAGCACGGTCGGCGTACCCGAGGTGATCATGCACACGGACGGGTCAGCCTGCATCTTCTTCATCATAAAGTCGAGCGTAATGCTCTCGTAGCACTCGCCGCTCATGTCCATCAGCGGCTCGCCGGTCTCCGGATGGAACGGAGCACAGTAGTGCCATGCCTCCTTGTGCTGCTCGGCAGGCGCGTAGCCCTTGCCCTTCTGGGTGACGATGTGGACAACGACCGGCTGCGTGCTGTCCTTTACGGCCTTAAATGCCTCGATCAGCGAAGCAATATCGTTGCCGTCGGCTACAAAACGGTAATCCAGACCCATCGCACGGAACAGGTTGCACTCGGCCTTGCCGCCCGTCTCGCGCAGCAGGCGCAGGTTCTGATACAGACCGCCGTGATTCTCTGCGATGGACATATCGTTGTCGTTGACAAGGATGATCAGGTTTCCGTCCAGCTCTGCCGCATAGTTGAGTGCTTCGAGCGCTTCGCCGCCGCTGAGCGAACCGTCGCCGATGATAGCGACCACGTTGCCGTCCTCACCCTTTAGGTCGCGGCCCTTGGCCAGACCGCAGGCCAGACTGACCGAGGTGGAGGTGTGACCGATGGTGAAATGGTCGTGCTCGCTCTCGTGCGGGTTACTGTAGCCGGAAACGTCGTCGTAGTGCTCCTCGTAGAGAAAAGCGTCCTTGCGGCCGGTCAGCATCTTGTGCGGGTAGGACTGGTGGGAAACATCGAATACAAACTTATCCTTCGGGGACTCGAATACATAGTGCAGTGCGATGGTTGCCTCTACCATGCCGAAATTCGGGCCGAAATGGCCGCCGTGACGGCTCAGCTTGGTCAGCAGTGCATCGCGTATTTCGGACGCAAGCACGGTCATCTGCGCAATGTTCAGCTTCTTCACGTCAGCGGGACCGTTGATGTTCTCGATATACATAGTTTTCCTCCTGAATATTTTTTTCTGAATTAACTCTATCACTTGGAGTGTGCTCCAAGTCAAGCGGTTTTACGAAAAATTATGCAAAAATAAAAGCACCTGATACCAGGTGCCTTAAGGCAACACCGCACAATTAAAGCGGCGGTGCTTTGCGGAAATTTTGTGTCCTGACTTTGTTGCAGTTTCACGGTAATACATCAAGTATTACCGCAAAACTGTGCCTCGTCAGTACGCAAAATTTACTCGCAAATCACTCTTGTTCAATTATGCGGTATTGCCTTAATGCTCAAATAGATGCGGAAAACGCTTCTCCATTCACCGTCCAGTGCGCTTTTCCGTCCTGCACATACAGCTCGGTGCCGCCGCGTTTGCAGCCGGCGTTCAGAAAAACAGCTGTGCCGTTCGGATTCAGGCGATAGAGATTGTAGCCGAAGTCCTCGGCAGCGCGGTAACGCGCGGTGTGCCCGAACACAAAGCCGACCAACGTGCCGTCATCGAGCGAAACATAGTTGGTAAAGTCAAAACCCGCATACGGCGTCGCGCCAAGCTCGGACTGCTTCATCAGACCGCGCTCGCGCTGATAGGCAGGGGACTCGAGATAAGCCATGCTGTCCGGGTACAGCATCGCGTACGAGGGATATTTTTTGCCGGCAGGGACAGCGCCGGCGCCGATCTTACCGACCTTTGTGCCGCAGTTCATGCAGAATTTTGCGCCGTCCGGCAGCTGCGTGCCGCAGTTCATGCAAAACATGGTAATCGCTCCTTTATATATACTTTAGTATATCGGGAGAGAGGCCGTCTGTCAAATAGCCGTCACAGGAAAACTACGAAAAGGCAAAAGAAAAACCGTCTTTTCAAAGAAAAGACGGTTTTCGGTGGCAGCCGAAGAAGGATTCGAACCCTCACAAACAGAGTCAGAGTCTGTCGTGCTACCTTTACACAATTCGGCTATTTGTTAAGTTTTGCTGTCGTTTTGATGACTCATTGCTGACGACTTGTTTAGTATATATCAGAATCCGGGATTCGTCAACCCTTTTTTCGAAAAAAATTAAAAATTTTTTCGGAAGGGGACAACCGTCGCTTTTACGGCGGCCGTCCCTCGCGTTCGAGAGCCTCCCGCAGCTTTTCGAGCGCACGCTTTTCAATGCGCGAAACATAGCTGCGCGAAATACCCAGCCGCGCGGCAATCTCACGCTGCGGTAGGGGAGATGCCAGACCGATGCCGTACCGCAGGCGGATGATCTCGCGTTCACGCGGAGAGAGACAGCCTGCCAGCGCGCGGTGCATGGCATGGTACCGGTCCTGCTCCTCAACGGCAGAAAGACCGCTGTCCTCGCAGCAGATAATATCCTGCAGGGCAAGCGCATTGCCGTCACCGTCCGACTCGAGCGTGTCCGAGAGCGAAAGCTCGCCTGCACTCTTGCGCTTCTGCCGAAAATACATCAGCAGCTCGTTCTGGATGCATTTGGAGGCGTATGTCGCCAGCCGGATATTCTTATCCGCCTTAAAGGTGTTCACGGCTTTAATCAGCCCGATCGTGCCGATGGAAAGCAGATCGTCCTGCTCCGTACTTACGGCGTAATACTTTTTTACAATATGCGCTACCAGTCTGAGATTGTGCTCGATCAGCTTTTCCCGTGCCTCGGCGTCCCCGTCCTGCTGCATGCGGCGCAGCAGAACCGCCTCCTCATCGGGCGTGAGCGGCTTGGGAAACGATCCGTCCGCGCCCTGTACACGCAGCACAAAGAAGAAAAATGCACCGCCGAGCGCAAATAAAGCAGGGAAAAGCATGGTCAGCACCTCGTTTCGATAAGATACTGCTATTTTATGCGGCGAATAGCTTAGGTAGCACAAATAAGGAGGCAGTACCGCATAATACAGCAAGAGCGATTTACGAGTAAATTTTGCGTACTGATTAGGCGCGGTTTCGCAGCAATGTTTTGTGTATTGCAAGAAATCGCGGCAGCGCGGATGGAACTCGCGCAAGGAACCGGGGCCGACATCAGGATACAAAATTTCCGTAAAGCGCCGCAGCTGAATTATGTGGTATTGCCTCCAAAAAGGGCTTGTAATTTGACAGAATATCCAGTATAATATAGTGAGTATTTACAGCAAATTGCATAGGGAGGTGTAACCATGGTTATGGCATTGGACAAAATGCCGGCTCTGTCGGATTATGGCGCGATCATCGCGCAGTTTTTGCCGTTTGTAGTTCTGATCGTCGTATTCTACTTTTTCCTGATCCGTCCGCAGCGCAAGCGCGATAAACAGGAGCGCGATATGCGTAACTCCATCGAGATCGGTGATGAGATTTCCACCATCGGTGGTTTTATCGGCCGCGTTGTCAGCATCAAGGACGACGTTCTGGTCATCGAGTCTTCGAGCGACCGCACGAAGCTCAAGATTTACCGCTGGGCAATCCGCGGTAAGGAGGCTCCGGCGACCGAGACGGTCGAGGCGCCCAAGGAAGCAAAGAAGGACGCAAAGTAATAACCCCATTTCTTGCCGAATAGCATGACATATAAATAAAATTCGGCGGGAGGCTATGAAATGATGAGAAAAACCAATGAGGGTCAGTCACCGGTCGGTATCCTTTTACCGTCGGTGCTTGCCGGATTGCTCGGTACTCTGCTGCTGATGCTGCTCGGTGCGGTGCTCGTTCACCGCGGCACATTGGCAGAGGGTGCAATAGCGCCTTGTGCGCTGGTGTTCCTTGCACTCGGCAGTGCGCTTGCTGCATTGGTCGCTGCAAAGCGCGCAGGCGAAAAACAGTTTTACTGGTCGCTCGGCGCAGGTTTTGCGGTTTTTCTGATCCTGCTGATCGTTGCGGTGCTGCCGCTCGGTCAATCCATTCATTTTGTACGCACGGTGATCAGCCTGCTCTGCTCGTTGATCGCCTCGGCACTGGGCGGTTACGCCGGTGCCAATATGCGGAAAAAGAAGCGTTACAGCCACATCAAAAAATAGGAGGGAAATCAAATGAAGCATATTTCTACCCTGACTTCTGCAACCCTGAAGCAGACTGCAGCACACGGCGGCTGCGGCGAGTGCCAGACTTCCTGCCAGTCCGCATGCAAGACCTCTTGCACCGTGGCAAACCAGAAGTGCGAGCACGCAAAGTAATCACGCTTAAAAGGAATATGCAAGGCGCGCCTGTGGGTGCGCCTTGTTCCTGTATATCGGAGGAAAATAAATGATTCATCGTTATCAGAAAAAAGGGCTGAATTTCGTGCTCGATGTCAACTCGGGCGCGGTACATCTGCTCGATGATATCAGCTATGCAGTGTCCGGACTGCTGGATGAAAACATGGGTGATACCTGTCCGCAGAGCATCATTGACGCCCTGCCGGACTACACCGCGGACGAGATCCGCGAGGCATATGACGAGCTGTACGAGCTGAAAAAGGCCGGTCAGCTGTTCGCGCAGGATGACTACATCGACGTAAGCCGCTACATTCCGGTGAATGCACCGGTCAAGGCTCTGTGCCTGCACGTAGCGCACGACTGCAACCTGCGCTGCAAGTACTGCTTCGCATCCACCGGCGACTTTGGTCAGGGCCGCAAGATCATGCCGCCTGAGATCGCCAAGAAGGCCATCGACTTTGTCATCGCGCGTTCCGGCGTGCGTCACAACATCGAGGTCGATTTCTTCGGCGGTGAGCCGCTCATGGCATGGGATACCGTTACCCAGACGGTCGATTATGCCCGCAGCCTGGAGGAGAAGCATAACAAGAAGTTCCGCTTCACTATCACCACCAACGGCCTGCTGCTCGATGAGGACAAGCGCAAGTACATCAACGAGAACATGGACAACTGCGTGCTGTCGCTCGACGGCCGCCGTGAGGTCAACGACGAGTTCCGCAAGACGGTAGCCGGTACGGGCAGCTATGACACCATCGTGCCCAAGTTCAAGGCGCTGGTGGACGAGCGCGACCCGAACCTCGATTACTACGCGCGCGGCACGTTCACCTCGCACAACCTCGATTTTGCTGAGGATGTGCTGAGCATCGCTGATGCAGGCTTTGACCGCCTTTCCGTCGAGCCGGTAACGGCTGACCCGGGCTGCGGCTACGACTTGACCGAGGACGATCTGCCGAAGATCGAGGCCGAGTACGACCGTCTGACCGATATCATGCTCGAGCGTAAGAAGGAAGGCAAGCCGTTTACCTTCTTCCACTTCATGGTCGATCTGGATCAGGGTCCGTGCGTTGTTAAGCGTCTGCGCGGCTGCGGTGCGGGCTATGAGTATGTAGCCGTAACGCCGGACGGCGATATCTATCCCTGCCACCAGTTTGTCGGCAAGGATGAGTTCAAGCAGGGCAGTGTGCTCGACCAGTCCTTCGATATGGACATCGCGCAGAAGTTTGCCGGCATGAACATCTATTCTCGTCCGAAGTGCCAGAAGTGCTGGGCGAAGTTCTACTGCTCGGGCGGCTGCTCGGCAGCAAACTACAACATGAACCACGACATGAACGACTCCTACGACCTCGGCTGCGAGATGGAACGTAAGCGTCTGGAATGTGCAATTTACCTAAAGGCAATGGATAAAATTTGTGCAAATCAGTCGAAGTGATGAATTGCAAAAAGAATATGTAAAATCCGTTGCGAAACGGGCTGTTTGTGCGTATAATTGCTCTTGTATTTGTACTGCCCTGTGAAGGAGATGATATTATGCCGCAGAATGTACTGGTTTCCGTGCTTGGTGAAGGTGAATATCTTCAGAAGCTGATCCGCGCCATCCTGGAGAAGGAGGTCATACCGCAGCGCAATCTGTTCCTGTCCGCAAAGAATGCGGCGGCCTGCAAGGCTGCAGAGGGCTACGACGAGGTTCGTATCTGCGAGGACGAACTTGCTGCCGTGATCAAGAGTGAGATCGTGCTGCTCACCGCTTCCAAGCGTGAAATGCCGACCGAGCTTGCCAAGATTTCCAGCAGTTCGCAAAAGCGCGTGGTAGTTTCCGTGTGCGACAGCGAAAAGGTGGATCTTGCGTACCTGGCTGACCGCATCGCCGCTGCAACCGAGCTGATCGCGGCCGTGCTGCACCGTGACGAGGAAGGCAAGCTGTATGCAACCTACGAGATCAACAAAAAGGCACGCCCGTTCCTGCGCCAGCCCTGCAAGGACATGGTGGACGCGATGTGCGAGATGATCAACGAGGAAGGCTAAGTCCGTCTGTTGTTCTAAAAAGATAAAACCGGGAATATGCTGTTCTATGACTTTTCCAAGGGGGAAGACGTATGAACAAACAGCATATTCTCGGTTTTTTTGACGATTTGGTGCGGACACCGGTGTTCCTGTTCCTGTGTGCGATGTTCCTGTGCGGTGCAGCGGCGGGCGGTCTGACCGGTCTGCGGGCCAGCGAAGGGGACGGCGCGGCAGTGCTTTCCGGTCTGCTGGCTGAATTGCCTGCGCATGTGGTGCAGAGCACGCTGTGCGCGCTCATCTGGGTTCTGCTGCCGCTCGTGTGCGCCTTTCTGCGCCCGAGAGAGCTGCTGCTGAGTGCGGTTGCCGCAGCACGCGGCTTCGTACTTGCCATGACCGTCGCGGTCAGTGTGGGAGAAGAAAGTGCCATCATCATCGGAGCGGCCGGCGTACCCGCCGTGCTGAGCGTCTCCGCGCTGCTTGCCGCGTGCTCTATGGTCTGGCAGGGCGGCGAAGCCACCGGACGGTATTCGCGCCGAACGTGCAGGATGCCGTATTTCCTGTGCATTACGCTCGCCGCGCTGAGTGCCCTCCTGAGGGCCGCGATAGCGGCACTGTGCAATGTGTAAGTTTATACAAAATGCACAGATGCACAGCCGGGATGGCGTGAAACATAGATTGAAAGTTTTACAAAGGGTGAAGAGATTCCGTAAGTTAGGAGTGAGGAGGCAGGAGTTGACCGACAGGCATAATTCTCAGCGGAGATGAAAACGCATGTGTAGCAGTACGCTGTCTGTGAACTGCGAAAAGGCGGAGAAAGATACGCCACGGTAACCCGACTGCCGTTCTCCTTTTCGAAGCGGTCGCCGTTCTCCGATTTTCGCCAGACTAAGAAATAAAGGAAACTGGAGTCCCAAGAGGATAGAAACCTTGGTGTCTATCCTTTTGGACCTCCCAGCCAAAGGTTGGCAACCATTCCATCTGCTTTAGCGAAAATTCCATATATCCGAAGGCACAATCTTACGATTGCGCCTTTTTGTTGCAAGCTCGACAATTTTATGCTAATATTTAGTTAGATTAACGAACTAACGGAGGGACAGCGCGAACATGGAAGACGCAGAGCAGCTCAATTCCTTTCTGGTCGATGTGTTCGGCCGGATCAACAAAATCGAAGAACGCGCCATGGCGGGCGGACTGGGCAGCGCGGTGTCCATCACCGAAATCCATATCATCGAGAAGATCGGTGACAGGGAACCTGTGCGTATGAGCGAGGTTGCCAGGTCAATCGGCGTAACACTGGCCACGCTGACTGTTGCGTGCGACAAGCTGGTCTCCAAGGGACTGGTGCGCCGCGTGCGCAGTCAGGAGGACCGCCGCGTTGTCAATATCATGCTCACCGACAAGGGCAGAGCCGCCTACGAGTACCACAAGGACTTTCACGAGCGCATGATCGCGTCTTTGGTGGACACGCTCTCGCCCGAGCAGACCGCGCTTCTGGCGCAGAGCTTGGAGAAGCTGCAGGACTTCTTCCGCCACGAGGAAGCAGCCGTGGAGGGAGAAACCAATGGATAACCTGATATTCTGTCTGAATGCCACCGTGCCGATTTTTGCGATCATTGTGCTTGGCCGCTGGCTGCGCAGCAAAAACTTTTTCACCAAGCAGACGCTGACCGACATCGACCGTCTGTCGTTCAAGGTGCTGCTGCCGATCCTGCTGTTCCGCGATATCGCGCAGGGACGCATCACCGAGCAGTTCGACCCCGTGTTTTTCTTTTTCTGCGCGGGTGCGACGACGGTGTATTTTTTTGCCGTCTGGATCGGCGCGTCCCTCTTTCTCAAAGATAAGAGCATGGTTGGCGCGTTCACACAGGGCGCGTTCCGCGGCTCGCAGGCGATTCTGGGCGTGGCCTTTGTGCAGAATCTGTACGGCAATGCCGGTCTTGTGCCGCTGATGATCGTGGCGAGTGTGCCGCTGTACAACATCTTTTCGGTGCTGGTGCTGACTGTCACCGCGCCGGACGCACAGCAGGCGGACCATCGCGGCCTGGTCGGCAAAACGCTGCGCGGCATCATCACCAACCCAATCATACTGGGCATTTTCGCGGGTCTGCCGTTCTCGCTCCTGGCAATCGACTTTCCGCCGATGCTGGACAAGGGTCTGTCCATGCTGGGCAACTGTGCAACGCCGATGGCGCTGCTGAGCATCGGCGCGGGCTTTGAGGGCGCAAAGGCAATCAAAAAGCTGGGTCCGACCTGTGCAGCCGTGTTTATCAAGCTGGTGCTGCTGAGCGTTATCTTTCTGCCGATGGGCGTGGCGCTCGGCTTCCGCGAGCAGACACTGGTGGCCATCGTCATCCTGTGCGGTGCGCCGAGCACAGCGTCCGGTTATGTTATGGCGAAAAATATGGGCGGTGATCATGTGCTGTCATCGTCGATCATTGTGCTCAGCACGGCGTTGAGTGCGGTTACGCTGACATTGACGCTGTTCATTCTGCGTTCGATGGCGCTTATTTAACGTAAGTTTTTCGCCTTCGAGGCGAGGGGAACGCCGGCGGTTTCGCCGGGGAAACCAAAAGGGTAGACACCTGCGGTTTCTACCCTCTTGGGACTCCCGTTTCCCTTTGGGAGAGCACGGCGAAATTTGCAGAGCTGAGACTATGGGGGAACGGCCGTACTGTTCATCTTCCGTAGGGGCGGCCAATGGCCGCCCATTTCTCAACCGCAGATGCTCAAGCTGTTTTCTGACTGCTACACAGATCGGCGACTCTACGCTGGGTGCGGCATAACAGTGCCGCACGAATCGTTAGTCTGGAGATTGTAGACAGCACCTGCGAATATAGACACTTGGTAACATTTATCTTCGTAGGTGCCGTCTGTGATAACACGCTAACGAATTGCGCGACACGGGTATGTCGCGCCTGCTGGAAGCAGCCGGTCTGTGTAGCAGTAAGCTATCCGGGAACTGCAAATATTTTACGAAACAAACGCAAGCGTAACCCGACTGCCGTACCCCTATTTTCGCAGCGGTCGCCGGTCTCTGGTCTGCGCCAGACTATGACAGGAAACGGGTGATTCACAAGAGGGTAGAAACCTTGGTGTCTACCCTCTTGTGCGCCCGCGCGGCGTCAGCGCAGATTTCGTTCGCTTGCAAGCGATAACTCATAAAATCAGCACAGATTTTGCAAAAGACGCAAAGAAAGGAGCATCCGGCCATGCTGACTTACCATCTTAAACCGCACGACCAACAGCCGCTCTACGAGCAGCTCTACCACGCTGTCCGCGCGGATATCATGTCCGGCGCCTTGCCCGGCGGCACGCGCCTGCCGAGCAAACGCCAGCTGGCGGCCAATCTGCGCGTCAGCCAGATCACCGTGGAAACCGCTTACGGTCAGCTTGCCGCCGAAGGCTACATCGCCTCTGCGCCACGGCGCGGCTACTTTGTGCAGGAGCAGCTTGCCGTGCCGATTTCCGAGCCACAGGAGCCATCCACACCGCCTTTGCCGCCGATTTCCGCCTCCAAGGAGACCTATCCTTACGATTTTCGCACGGATTTTGTCGATAACGGCTGCTTTCCGTTCTCCACATGGGCGCGGCTGTCGCGTAGTGTGCTGAGCGAATACTCGAGTGCGCTGCTCCGTGCGACCGACCCATGCGGCGCGGCGGAACTTCGAGAGGAGATCGTGCGATACCTGCACGACTTCCGCGGCATCAACGTCTCGCCGGACAACATCCTCATCGGCGCAGGCTCGGAGTATCTGATGCACCTTGTCATTCAGCTGCTCGGCCGCGACCGCGTGTACGCGCTCGAGAACCCCGGCTACCGCAAGCTGTACCAGATTTTCGCAGTGAACGGTGTGACCGTGCGTCCGACACCGCTGGACAAGCACGGTCTGCGTGCTGACGCGCTGGCCGCGAGTGACGCATCGGTGGTATATCTTACGCCGTCGCACCATTTCCCGCTGGGCACGGTTATGACGGCTGCCCGCCGACTGGAAATCCTTCGCTGGGCGTCGGAAGCGCCCGACCGCTACATCATCGAGGATGACTACGACAGCGAATTCCGCTATGCCTCACGCCCGATTCCGGCGTTAGGCGAGCTGGATCGGACAGGCCGTGTCGTGTACGTCAACACCTTTGCGAAAAGCCTTGCCCCCGGACTGCGCATCGGCTATCTGGTGCTGCCGAATGCGCTGATGGCGCGCTATCGCGAACGGTTTTCGCGGTACTCGTCCACCGTGCCGAGCTTTGACCAGCACACGCTGGCGGCCTTCATGCACACCGGCGGCTTCGAGCGGCACATCAGCCGCAGCCGCAAGGTCTATCAGGCACGCCGCGACGCGCTCATGGCTGCGCTTGACCGCGAGCTGGCCGACCTGCCGCATGAGGTCTCGCGCTCGGAAGCCGGTCTGCACCTGCTGCTGCACATGCGAAACGGCATGCTCGAGCACGAACTTATTGAGCGCGCAAAGACGGTCGGTGTGCGCGTTTACCCGCTTTCGGCGTATTATACGCCGCCGGTCAAGCCGCCGCGAGCAACACTCGTGCTCGGCTATGCCGGTCTGACCGAACAGCAGATTGACGAGGCGGCAAAGCTGCTCAAGCAAGCGTGGACAAAATAAATGCAACCCGAAGTGCGATAAATTTCTGCGAAAATTTGTAGCACTTCGGGTTTTTATTTCGTATTACCGGTGAAAGGAGGATGGAGCATGACCACAAAAACACCCGAACAACTCGTCAGCGTCTACGGCGACATGGTATACCGATTGGCGTATGCGCAGACGCGCAGCCGTCACGACGCGGACGATATTTTTCAGGAGGTCTTTCTCCAGACCGTGCGTAAAAAGCCGGTTTTCGACAGCGTGGAGCACGAAAAGGCATGGCTGCTGCGGGTGACGCTCAATTGCCTGAAAAGCCACTGGCGCATGGCATGGCGGCGGCACGACACACCGCTCGATGATCGCATTCCGTTTCCTGAGCCGGAGGACAGCGCGCTGGATGAAGCTCTGCGGCGGCTGACGCCTAAGTACCGCGCGGCAGTGCATTTATTCTACTGCGAGGGTTACACCGCAGAGGAGATTGCGCGCATGAGCGGGGAAAAACCGTCCGCGATACGTACACGGCTGACACGCGCACGGGCACAGCTGCGCGAATTGATGAAAGGAGAACTGGACGATGGATTTTCACAAGCAGTACCGCGACATGAATAAGAATATCACGCCGAGCGACACACTGGTGCAGCAGACGATCGCCAAAATGGAGAGCGGCAGGCCGCACAGAGCGCGAAAACCGCTCAAGATCATCCTTGCGGTTGCGGCGGCACTGGCCTGCGTGAGCACCGCTGTAGCCGCCAATCAGGAGGCGGTTCTGCGGGTGCTGTACCAAATTGCGCCCGGCATGGCGGAGTACCTGCAGCCGGTCGGGCAGGTCTGCGAGGACCGGGGCGTCAAGCTGGAGGTCGTTTCGGCGGACGTGGAAGGCAGCACGGCAAAGGTGTATTTGTCGCTGACCGACATCACAGGCAGCCTGTTCGGCGATGCTGCACCGGATCTGTATGACAGCTGGCATTTGGATTATCCGCGCTGGGGCAGAGCTGCACCGCTGTCCTGCGGCTGTTCGACGGTTGACTACGACCCAAGTACCCACACGGCAACGTATTTTCTTCAAATTGACGATTTGGGAGGAGATATTCCGGCAGGCGCGTTCGAGTTTTCGTTTAACAAGCTACTGATTGGTAAAGTAGAGCAGGAAGGTGTTCCGGTAACGGCGGATTTGTCCGCTGTGCCGCAGAATGCACCGACCGAGAACCACGATATCAACGGTCTGAGTGCGTCGGATATCTCGCTGTACGAAACCATGCACGACTATGATTTTCTTGTTCCGCAGGGCACGCTTTGGCAGAGCGAGGACGGCAATGTTACGCTCACTGCGGCAGCGTGGCACGATGGTGCACTGCACCTGTCATACCGCACGGAAGGCAAGCTGTCGCGCGACAACCATGCGAATTTTGCGGTACTCCGCATGACGGACGGCACTGAGCTTTGGCGAGATTACGACGTTTCCTACGTCGATTCTGACGCGGACGCAGAAGTCACCGAGTACGTTTTCCCGATGGCATACGAGGATGTTGCCGGCTGTACCCTTACCGGTGATATCTACACCGCAAGCGATCTGATGGACGGCAGCTGGGCGGTATCCTTCCGGCTGACGCAGTAACGCAAAAATGAGGACATATCTGGTGGATATGTCCTCATTTTTTATCCGTTTTATTCTTTTTCTTCACCGAATGCGCGAACACGACTGATTTATCACCGAATTTCTGCCGCAGTGCGTCAACCGTCTGGTCGAGCTTATGCTGACGGTCGCGCTTTTGGATATCCTCGGCGGCATCAAACAACGAAAGCTGCTCGCACGACTGATTTTCCGGCAGCAGATTGGCAGCCGTGACCGACAGCAGGCGCACCGGCTTGCCCATCGGCCAGTGCCCGAGCAGCAGCTGCATGGACAGATCGATGAGCGTCCGCGTGGAGTTGGTCGGCCGCTCAAGCGTTACCTGCCGCGAGCGGTTGTGAAATTCCGGGTCGCGGATGCCGAGCTGCACGGTCTGGCACACCATGCCGCGCTTTCGCAAACGTCTGCCGACATTGTCGCACAGCGCCGTGATGCCCATGCGGCATTCGTCCGCGCCAAGCAGATTGTGCGCGAACGTCATGCTGTTGCCGACCGATTTGACTTCTCGTTCCGCGTAAAACGAGCGCACAGGCTCATCGTCCTCGCCTCTGGCGTAACGCAGCAGAAGATCGCCGTTTTTGCCCAGAATGCTGTGGATAAACGCCGGATCGCAGGCGGCAAGCTCGCCGATCGTGCGTACGCCCAGTCGGTTCAGCCGGTCGCTGGCGCGTTTGCCGACATACAGGAGCGTGTTCGCGGGCAAGGACCACACGCGCTGCTTGAAATTTTCGCGCGAAAAGACCGTCGTGCCGTCCGGCTTTTTGTAATCGCTGCCGAGCTTGGCGAACGCGCGGTTGAATGACACGCCGACCGAAATGGTCAGTCCGACCTCCTCGCGCATGCGGCGGCGCAGCTCGTCCGCGATATGCTCACCGGAGCCGAACAGGTGCATCGAGCCGGTGACATCGAGGAAGGATTCATCAATGCCGAACGGATCGACAAGATCGGTGTACTGCAGGTACAGCTCGTTGCATTTGCGCGAAAACTTCACATATTCGCTCCGATGCGGTGCTACCAGCCGTAAATCCGGGCATTTTCGTTTCGCCTGCCAGATGGTCTCGGCGGTTTGTACGCCGAAGGCTTTGGCCTTCTCGTTCTTGGCGAGAATGATGCCGTGGCGGCTCTCCGGATCACCGCAGACGGCGGTCGGTCCGTCGGCAAGCGACGGGTCGAGCAGCGTTTCCACACTCGCGAAAAACGAGTTGCAGTCGCAGTGCAGAATGGTTCGGTCCATCGGTCATCATCTCCTTTCGAACGAATGTTTGCATTGTATAACTGCATTATATCCGAAAAAAATGTGCTTGACAAGTGGGAGAATGAGGTGCATACTGTATTTGCAAGCAAGGGTGCCGTGATGAGCGGCTGAGAGGGCGAGAGCCTAACCTTTTGAACCTGTTGGTTAGCACCATCGTAGGGAAGCTGTCGCATACACTTGAAATTTTAATGCTCCGGTTTTACCGCATGGTGAGACCGGAGCATTTTTTCTTGCGGAAAAGAGGATATTTGCATGAAAGTAAACGGTAACGAACGCGCTGTTCCCGCAGAGGGCACGGTTCTGGCGCTGCTGAAGGAGCTGGGTCACGACCCGCAGCGTGTGGCTGTCGAGAAGAACGGCACCATCATTCCGCGTGCGCAGTTCGCGGAAGAGCAGCTGACCGATGCCGACCATCTGGAAGTCGTATGCTTTGTGGGCGGCGGCTGATACCGCTTCGCGCCAAACTGCAGTTTGGTGCAAGAGGGGACATGTCGCGTAAAACGCGGATATGTCCCAAAGAAATTTGCGCGCTGCGAGCGGTACACAAATTTCTTACTGGTGTGAAAACCGAGATATATGCTCCGGTTTTCATGGAAATTGCAATGCAATTTCCGATTAAATGCACGCTGCGCGTGATTACAGGAGAATTCCCATGATTTTAACCAAAGAACAACTGCATGACGCACTGGTGGAACGCCACGGCGCGGATATTCAGGCTAAGCTGGACAAGGCGTGTGTCGGCATTGCGGGTCTGGGCGGGCTTGGCTCCAACCTTGCGATTTTTCTGGCGCGGCTGGGTATCGGTCATCTCATCCTCGTGGATTTCGATGTGGTGGACATCACTAACCTCAACCGTCAGCATTACACGATGAAAGACCTCGGCATTCCGAAAACGCTCGCGCTGGTCGAGCAGCTTGAGGCCATCAATCCCTATCTCACCTACGAGACTTACACCGAGCGGGTCGTTCCGTCCAACGTGGAGCGGCTGTTCTCCGGCTGTGATGTGGTCGTTGAGGCGTTCGACAAGCCGGACCAGAAGGCCATGCTGCTCGAGAATCTGCTTACCAGACTGCCGGAAAAGCCGGTCGTGTCGGGCAGCGGCATGGCAGGCTACGGCTCAGCGAACCTGATCAAGACCGAAAAACGCTTCGGCCATGTGTATCTCTGCGGTGACGGTACAAGCGATGTAGCCGACGGTCTCGGCTTGATGGCGCCGCGCGTAGCGGTCTGCTCAGCACATGAAGGCACGATGGTGCTGCGCCTGCTCATTGGCGAAACGGAGCCGTAAATAGAAAACGGAGAACAGAAGCCGCAGCTTTTATTATCCATTTTCAATTATTCCTTGGGCTGATCGGAACCGCAGTGTGCACATTTGACAGCTTTGATCGGAATCTCGCTGCAGCAGAACGGGCAGACCTTGGTGGTCGGCTCTGCGGGGGCTTCCGGCTTTTTGCCGAGCGTGGTCAGCTTATTGACTGTCTTGAGCAGACAGAACAGCACGAACGCCATGATCAAAAAGTTGATGATCGAGGTGATGAATGCACCGTAGCGCAGCTCCACACCGCCGATATTCAGCACGAAACCGCTTAAATCGGTGCCGCCGAACAGGCCGAGAATCGGGTTAATGAGGTTATCGGTCAGTGAAGTCACGATGCTGGTGAACGCACCGCCGATGATAACACCGATTGCCATGTCCATCACGTTGCCGCGCAGCGCGAAGGCTTTGAATTCTTCGATAAACTTTTTCACTTTTACGTTCCCCTTTCTTATTTATACTATCAGTTTATACGTTTCCCTTAAATGGGTCAAGAAAAAGGAGTTTTTCACATGAAAGATACGCTTGTAATCGGCGGACACGAGTTCCAGTCCCGCTTTATCCTTGGTTCCGGCAAGTATTCGCTCGACCTGATCAACGCTGCTGTGCAGAATGCAGGCGCACAGATCATCACGCTGGCACTGCGCCGAGCAAATGAGGGCGGCACGGCTAACATCCTCGACTATATTCCGGAGGGTGTAACGCTGCTGCCGAACACCTCGGGTGCCCGCAATGCCGACGAGGCAGTTCGCATTGCGCGTCTGTCGCGTGCGTGCGGCTGCGGCGATTTCGTCAAGATCGAAATCATGCGCGACAGCAAGTACCTGCTGCCGGACAATCAGGAGACCATCCGCGCGACCGAGATTCTCGCAAACGAAGGCTTTGTTGTCATGCCGTATATGTATCCCGATCTGAACGTTGCGCGTGATCTGGTCAACGCGGGCGCGGCCTCCATCATGCCGCTGGCGGCTCCCATCGGCACGAACAAGGGTCTTGCCACCCGCGAGTTCATCAAAATCCTGATCGACGAAATCGACCTGCCGATCATCGTAGACGCAGGCATCGGCCGTCCGTCGCAGGCTTGCGAGGCAATGGAAATGGGTGCGGCAGCCATCATGGCGAACACCGCGATTGCCACCGCAGGCGATATTCCGGCGATGGCTGAGGCGTTCAAGCAGGCGATTGAGGCAGGCCGCACGGCGTACCTTGCCGGTCTGGGCCGCGTCCGTGAGACGGCGTCGGCATCCTCTCCGCTGACCGGTTTCCTGCAGGATTAAAGTTCTCGATTGAAACCACGCTTTCAATCGAAAAAGGATATGCCGGGCAAAGCCCGGACATATCCGGCAAGAAAATTTGCGCGTCGTTACACGGCACACAAATTTTCTTCCTTGTATAAAAACGCAGGTACACGCCCCGCGTTTTTATGAAAATTGCGCCGCAATTTTCGATTAAATGCGCGCTTTGCGCGAAAACAGAAAGGTATTTGTCATGGAAAACGAAAAAACGGAGATCATCTCCGCAAAATATATCACTGAACAAACCAATCACATGGAGTACCAGCCAGGTATGGACAACATCGGCTCCGAGGTGCAGGACGAGGTCATTTCCCGCATGAACGCCTATGACGCGGATGCCTATACGGCGGCTGACGTACTGCGTGCGCTCCGCAAGGATGTTCTCTCGCCGGAGGACTTCGGCGCACTGCTGTCTCCCGCGGCGCTGCCGTTCCTTGAACAGATGGCACAGCGCGCACAGGCCGAAACGCGCAAGCATTTCGGCAACTCGGTGCAGATGTTCACGCCGCTGTATATCGCCAATTACTGCGAAAATTACTGCATTTACTGCGGTTTCAACTGTCATAACAAGATTCGCCGTGCCAAGCTGGATATGGACGAGATCGAACAGGAGCTGAAGGCCATCGCGGAGACCGGTCTGCAGGAAATCCTCATTCTGACCGGTGAGAGCCGTGCCATGTCGCCGGTATCCTACATCGGTGAGGCCGTTAAGCTGGCGCGCAAGTATTTCCGCGTCATCGGCATCGAGATTTATCCGCTCAACGTGGATGAGTACGCTTATCTGCATGAGTGCGGTGTGGACTACGTTACCGTATTTCAGGAGACCTATGACGACCAGAAGTACAAAACCCTGCACCTCGGCGGTCACAAGCGCATTTTCCCGTATCGCCTGAATGCGCAGGAGCGTGCACTGATGGGCGGCATGCGCGGTGTCGGCTTTGCGGCACTGCTCGGTCTGTCCGACTTCCGCAAGGATGCGTTTGCGACCGGTCTGCACGCGTATCTGCTGCAGCGCAAGTATCCACACGCAGAGATCGCATTCTCGTGTCCGCGCCTGCGCCCGATCATCAATAACGATAAGATCAACCCGAAGGACGTACACGAGCCGCAGCTGCTGCAGGTCATCTGTGCCTACCGCATCTTCATGCCGTTCGCGTCCATCACTATCTCGACCCGCGAGCGCGCGGGCTTCCGCGATAATATCATCGGCATCGCCGCCACCAAGATTTCCGCCGGCGTAGACGTCGGTATCGGCGGTCACTCCGGCGAGGATAAGGGCGATGGGCAGTTCGAGATCTCGGACGGCCGTTCGGTCGATGAGGTGTATAACGCAATCGTAGAGCATAATCTGCAGCCTGTAATGGCAGATTATCTGTACGTTTAACGACTTCTAAGGGGGACTCTGTCCCCCTTAGATACCGAAAAAGTTCCATAGAAACTTTTTCGGATAACCCCCTCACCTTTGCACGGCAAAGGTGGTTTGGGACACGCGTCCCAAAGTATAGGGAACAAAGTCCGGCAAAGCTGGACTTTGTTGAAGTATTGTAACGGCGCATTGCGATGCGCCGAGGGGGACAGCGTCCCTCTTAGAACAAGGTTTGTCTGCCGCCGAAGTGCGGTATTATACTGCGGACAGAGCGCACCGCATGCCACAGTAGAATTTTAATTTCCCGCACTCCGGAAGCAATAAATTTTATTCCGAAGGAGTATCAGTAAGCCATGAGAAATTATGCAACGCAGATGGATGCCGCAAAGCGCGGTATCGTCACGCCGGAGATCGAAACGGTCGCCAAAAAGGAAAACCGTCCGGTCGAGTTCATCATGGAACGAGTCGCAAAGGGTACGATTGCGATTCCGGCGAACATCAATCACAAAAGCCTGTCCGCAGAGGCGGTCGGCGACGGCACCCGCGTAAAGATCAATGTCAATCTCGGCATTTCGGGTGACTGCAAGGACTACGAGATGGAGCTGCGCAAGGTGCGCATGGCCGTTGACATGGGCGCGGAGTCCATCATGGACCTGTCCAACTACGGCAAGACCAACACCTTCCGCAAGCAGCTGATCGACATGTCGCCGGCGATGATCGGCACCGTGCCGATGTACGACGCGATCGGGTATCTGGAAAAGGATCTGCTCGAGATCACCGCACAGGATTTCCTCAAGGTTGTTGAGGCGCACGCCAGGGAGGGTGTGGACTTCATGACCATTCATGCGGGTATCAATCGCCGTGCGGTTGAAGCCTTTATGCGTGAGGGTCGCAAAATGAATATCGTCTCCCGCGGCGGCTCGCTGCTGTTCGCGTGGATGAAGATGACCGGCAATGAGAATCCGTTCTTCGAGTATTACGACGAGGTGCTGGACATTCTCCGCCGCTATGACGTTACCATTTCGCTGGGTGACGCACTGCGTCCGGGCTGCATTGATGATGCGTCCGACGCGGGTCAGATCAGCGAGCTGATCGAACTGGGCAATCTTGCACAGCGTGCGTGGGCGAAGGATGTGCAGGTTATGATCGAAGGTCCCGGCCATATGGCGATGAACGAGATTGCGGCCAATATGCAGATGGAAAAGCGCCTTTGCCATGGAGCGCCTTTCTATGTCCTCGGGCCGCTCGTTACCGACATTGCACCGGGTTACGACCATATCACCTCGGCCATCGGCGGCGCCATCGCCGCACAGGCCGGCGCGAACTTCCTGTGCTACGTTACACCGGCGGAGCACCTGCGCCTGCCGGATGAAAATGACGTGCGCGAGGGCATCGTTGCCAGCAAGATCGCGGCTCATGCCGCCGATATCGCACTCGGTTTGCCCGGTGCGCGTGACCGCGATAACGCAATGGCGGAGGCACGTCACAAGCTGGACTGGGATGCACAGTTCGCACTGGCACTCGATCCGGAAAAGGCCGAGCGCTTCTATAATCAGGTTCCGCCGACCGAGCGTCATACCTGCTCGATGTGCGGTAAAATGTGCGCTGTGCGTACCACAAATATGATCCTTGAGGGCAAAGAAGTCAAATTCTGCTCGGAAAAGGGCGCATGCTGATGCTTCGGAATAAAAAAGAGCGGTCGGGAGACCGCTCTTTTTTTGAAGCTGTCGAAAAACTAACGTTTCTCGAGCCGCCTCTCGATCAAAACCACGCTTTCGGTCGAATTCCGAAGAAAAATCGCGCCTTGCAGGCAGGATTCCGTTTGCTTCGCAAGTGTTCGATCTCGATTCGGCAATCAAACAAACAAAACCGGCACATAAGGAGAAAAACCTCTGTATGTGCCGGTTTTCGCTTGCAGCTAAGAAAAATACTGATGTCTCAGCTCCAGATTGTACGCAAGCAGCGTCCGCAGCCGCTTTTTGCCGCGGGAGCAGTGCCGCGATACCGCCGATGGACTGATCCCAAGCCGTTCGGCGCACTGCTTGCAGGATAATCCCTCCACCTCGATCATCCACAGCACCTCGTACTGCCGCGGTGTCAGCTGCTCGCGCATGGCCCGGAAGAAGGCCGTGCGGAATGCCTGCCGGAAGCCGCGGTCGTCCTCCGCGAGCAGACCGAGATACTGCCGGTAGGCTAGCCGTGTCGCTGTGTGCTCAGACAGCGCGACAGTCCGCATGCGCGTCACCTTCTTCACTGTGGTCGTGGTAGTGCTCCATCAGGAATACGGTCTGGCGGCTTTCGTTGATCAGCGTCTGCAGGAATTTCGCGCGCTGCTTGAGCCGGTAGCGCACCTCCGGCTGACGCGTACGCTTCTGTGCCGCCTGAAGCTGCTTGATACGCAGCTCCAGCAGAGCGACATTTACACGGTATTCCTGCGCCATCTCACACAATTTCATGGCGGCCCCTCCTTACGATATACGAACAAATGTTCGATTCTTTATGTCCCTTATAATACAACATAAAGTATGAGTTGTCAATAAAAAACTATATTTTGTGTTATATTCCTAAAATTCGCATCATACATTGTGGTAGAGAGGGAAGGAGGAGATACCATGCACAGACTGCTGCTGACCGGTGTCGGGCTGGTGCTGGTGCTGTATTTGCTGCCGGTATTTTACCCAGCGGAAACGGACAAGACAGAGCCGCAGACACCCTCAGAAAGCGTCATAGCGGCAGCGACAGGCGGTTCGGACATCACGGTTCTGGTGAACGGCAAGGCGCAGGAAATGCCGCTGGAGACCTATGTGGAAGGCGTGACGGCGGCAGAGATTGCGGACGATTTTCCGGTTGAAGCCATCCGCGCACAGGCGGTCGCAGCGCGGACGTACGCGGTGTATAAGCAGTCGAGAGGACGGCCGGCAGAGCATCCGGATGCGGACGTCTGCGACGATTACAGCCATTGTGCGGCATACCAGCCGGACGCGGTCAAGACGTTCAGTGTCGGCTATTCGCGGATACGCAAGGCCGTCAAGGACACGGCAGGGCAGATCCTGACCTGCGACGGTGCACCGATTGCGGCTGTGTTCCACTGCGTCAGCGGTCCGAAGACCGAGTCTGCCGCCGATGTCTGGGGCGAGGATATTCCGTATCTGCAGAGCGTGGTAAGTCCGGGCGGCACGCAGTACGCCGGATACGAGAGCGCGGTGACACTAACGGCGGATGCGTTCCGCGAAAAGGTCGCGCAGACTCTGCCCAAAGCGGATGTGAGCGGAAAGCCCGACCGCTGGTTTGCGTCCTCGGTGCGCTCGGCGGCTGGCGGCGTGAAAACCGTGAAGCTCGGCGGCGTGACCGTCGAGGGAACCGCAGTGCGGGCGCTGTTCGGCCTGCAGTCCACGAATTTCACCATCACAACCACCGAGGACAGTATTACGTTTCACACCATCGGATACGGACACGGTGTTGGTCTGTCGCAGTACGGTGCGAAATATATGGCGGAGCAGGGATATGATTATACCGAGATACTTGCGCATTACTACCCGAATACAGAGTTGAGATTGGAGAGTGGAGAGTGAAGAAAATGGAAAATGGGAAGATTGCGAACTATGTTCGCATATAAAATGGAGCGCGTAGCGCGACAAAAAAGTCAGGACATGTGCCTGACTTTTTTAACAAACAGAGAAATCCCCCGAAAACCGGGAAGTTTTCGGGGGATTTTTCTGCAATAACCCTTACAGGCTTGCCTGTCAAGGGCGTTAATTGTTAGAAAGGACGGTCACGTCCTTTCTAACAAGGGCGGAGCCTTAGAAAGCAAAGTTGGTCTTAACTCTCCAGATATTCTGTGCATACTCAGCGATCGAGCGGTCCGCTGCAAAGCGGCCGGAGTTTGCAATGTTGATCAGAGCCATGCGGTTCCACTGATCCTGATCGCGGTAAGTCTGGCTTACGCGCTCCTGTGCTTCAGCGTAGGATGCGAAGTCCTTGAGGCTCATATAGCGGTCAGCCGGGCCGCCGTTGCCGCCGTGCAGCAGCAGGTTGGCAATATCGGTGTAGTCCACGCCGTCACCGAAGCCGTGGATCATCTGATCGAGCACGCGGCGGATCACCGGATCGTTCTGGTAGATGACCATCGGCTCATAGCTGCCGGAAGCGGCCAGTGCCTCAGCCTCGGGCGTCTCCATGCCGAAGATGAAGATGTTCTCCTTGCCGACTGCCTCGCAGATCTCGACGTTTGCGCCGTCCATCGTGCCGATGGTCAGAGCACCGTTCATCATGAACTTCATGTTGCCGGTACCGGATGCTTCCTTGCCGGCGATGGAAATCTGCTCGGAAACCTCGGCAGCCGGCATGATGATCTCAGCCAGCGATACCTTGTAGTCCTCGAGGAATACGACCTTCAGCTTGTCGCGTACTGCCGGATCGTTGTCGATCATCTTGGAGATGGAGTTGATCAGCTGAATGGTCTTTTTCGCAACTGCGTAGCCCGGTGCGGCCTTGGAGCCGAAGATAAAGGTGCGCGGAACGAAATCCATATCCGGATTGTCCTTCAGCTTGTGGTACAGGCTGATAATGTGCAGAATGTTCAGCATCTGGCGCTTGTACTCGTGCAGACGTTTAACCTGTACGTCGAAGATAGAGTCCATGTTGACTTCGATGCCGTTGTGCTCCTTGATATAGTCCGCCAGACGCTGCTTGTTGTGGCGCTTGATCTCGCCCAGCTTGTTGAGCAGCTCCTTGTCGTCCGCATAGTTGTTCAGAACCTGCAGCTCGGACGGATGGGTGCGGTAGCCGGTGCCGATCTTGCTCTCGATCAGTTCAGCCAGCTCCGGGTTGGCCTCACACAGCCAGCGGCGGTGTGCAATGCCGTTGGTGACGTTGCAGAACTTGGAGGAGTAGATCTTATAGAAATCGGTGAATACACGCTCCTTGAGGATCTCGGAATGCAGTGCGGATACGCCGTTGATGGAGAACGAGCCTGCGATAGCCAGATGCGCCATGCGGACGGTATCGTCGGCAACGATAGCCAGCTTGGAGATCTTCTGGAAGTCGTTCGGGAAGTAGTTCCACAGCTCCTTGCAGAAGCGCTCGTTGATTTCGTAGATGATCTGCATAACACGCGGCATCAGCTCCTGAACGAGCGATACCGGCCAGCACTCGAGCGCCTCGGGCATAACGGTGTGGTTGGTGTAAGCAACAGACTGGCTGGTGATGTTCCATGCCTGCTCCCAGCTCATGTCGTTTTCGTCCATCAGGATGCGCATCAGCTCCGGAATAACCAGAGTCGGATGGGTATCGTTGATGTGCAGGACGTGCTTGTGCGCGAAGTTTTCGAGCGTGCCGTACTTGGCCTTGTGCTTTGCACAGATGTCCTGCAGGGTTGCGGAAACCAGAAAGTACTGCTGCTTGAGACGCAGGGACTGACCCTCGCGGTGGTTATCCTCCGGATAGAGGACCATGGAGATGGTCTCTGCCAGTGCGTGCTTCTCCAGTGCTTTCAGATACTCACCGGAGGAGAACAGCTTCATGTCCAGTGCGATCGGGCTCTGTGCCTTCCACAGGCGCAGACGCGCGATGTTGTTGGTGCCGTAGCCGGAGATCGGCATATCATACGGAACTGCCAGAACCGGCGTGTAATCGTGGTAGTTGACGATCAGCTTGCCGTTATCATCGAAGTAGGTGTCAACCGTGCCGCCGATCTTGACCTCGCGGGTCTCATCCATTGCCGGAATCTGCCAAACCTCGCCGGTAGACAGCCAGGAATCCGGCAGCTCGACCTGCTGGCCTTCTACGATCTTCTGCTTGAAAATGCCGTGCTCGTAGCGGATGGAGTAGCCGGTGCCGCGTACGCCGTCGGTCGCCATGCCGTCCATGTAGCAGGCAGCCAGACGGCCAAGACCGCCGTTGCCCAGACCGGGATCCGCTTCCTCCTCGAAGATGTCCGCCATCTCGAAGCCCATGTCCTTCAGGGCTGCGGTCAGAGCGTCCAGCATACCGAGGTTGTAGGCGTTGTTGCGCAGGCTGCGGCCGACAAGAAATTCCATGCACAGATAATGCACCTGACGCTCTCCGTCGCGCTCTACCTCATTCTGGGTTTCGATCATGTGCTCTGTCAGTGCATCGCGCACTACGAGGGCACAAGCCTCGTATACCTGATCCTTGGTAGCGTCCTCTACCTCGCAGGCGAAATGTCGCTGCAGTTTACCTGCAATGGCTTCTTTCAAAGCGGTCTTTGTGTACTGGGTCTTTGGCATGGTCTTTCTTATCTCCTCACATAATTTTGGTAGGCAGTCCCACGCGGTTGCATCGGCGGTGCTTGTCGGAAATTTTGTGCCCTGATTTCGTTGCGGCTTTTTGCAATACACAAAGTATTGCTGCAAACCCGCGCCTCGTCAGGACGCAAAATTTGCTCGACAATCCCTCGCCGCTGAACCGCGCGGGACTGCCTTGGAGGTACTGCTGAGCGATGCGGCTGCCGTATCACTCGTCAGCACCTCTAAGGGTGCCGTAGATTTCAATGGGATGAAAATTACGGAATCACCAGTTACCGTCACCGTATTCCCTCAAATCGGGTGACGGGTCGGGCTGACAGGTCGGTTACTGACCCATCGCGGTCTTGTAAACCTCGATATATTTATCGGCAGAGCTGCCCCAGCTGAAGTCGCTCTGCATACCCTGCATAATCAGCTTGCTCCACGCAGGCTTGTTAAAGCGGAATACGCCGCAGGCCTCGCGGATAACGTGCAGCATGTCGTGCGCGTTGTAGCTTGCAAAGGTGAAGCCGTTGCCCGTGCCGGCGTAATCGACAAAGGCGTGAACGGTGTCCTTGAGGCCGCCGGTCTCGCGGACGATCGGAATGGTGCCGTAGCGCAGTGCGATCATCTGTGCCAGGCCGCACGGCTCAAACTTGGACGGCATCAGGAACATATCGGCGCCTGCGTAAATGCGGTTTGCCAGATCGCCGGAGAACATGATGGATGCGGAAACCTTATCCGGCCAGCGGCGCTTTGCCTCAATGAACATCTGCTCATAGCGGTAGTCACCGGTGCCGAGCACGATCAGGCGAATATCATCCGCCAGAATATCCGGCAGGACTGCTTCGATGAGGTCGAGTCCCTTCTGGTCAACAAAGCGGGTGACAATGCCGATAACCGGCGTGTTTGCATCGCCCTCGAGGCCGCAGAGCTTGAGCAGCTCGGTCTTATTGACCTGCTTATCCTGCGGATTGTTCGGGCCGTATTTCTTGAAGATCTTGCTGTCGGTCTCCGGATTGAACGCATCCATGTTGATGCCGTTCAGGATGCCGTGCAGCTTGTAGCTGTTCATGCGCAGCACGGAATCCAGACGGTAGCCGTAGTATTCGGTCTGAATTTCGTTTGCGTAGGTCGGCGAAACCGTGGTGACAGCCGTGGAAGCCACGATAGCAGCCTTCATCAGGTTGACGTCACCGTCCATCGCCATAAAGCCGGAGCGGAAGTGTGCGTCGTCAATACCAAGCACATACTCCAGGATCTCACGGCCGTAGCGGCCCTGATACTGGATGTTGTGGATGGTGAACACGGTCTTGATATTCTCGTAGAACGGACGGGAAGCGAACATCAGGTTGTAATAAACCGGAACGAGGGCAGTCTGCCAGTCGTTGCAGTTGATCACATCCGGCTTCCAGTCCAGATCGGGCAGTACCTCGAGTACCGCCTTGGAGTAGTACGCGAAGCGCTCTGCGTCGTCGTACTCGCCGTAGATCTGGCCGCGTGCGAAGTAATACTCGTTGTCGATGAAATAATAGGTAACGCCGTCTGCCTCATAGCGGAAGATACCGCAGTACTGGTTGCGCCAGCCCAGACGGACGTAAGCGTTTTTGATGTAATAGAACTTTTCGCGCATACTCTGGTCGATCGCAGAATACAGCGGGCAGAATACACGCACGTCGTGTCCCTTGGCAGCGAGTGCCTGCGGGAGCGAACCTGCTACATCGCCCAATCCGCCGGTTTTGATGAACGGAGCGCATTCGCTGGTAACATACATGATTTTCATAAAGCCGAGCCTCCCCAACAGAGAGTGCGGAAACAGCGCTGACCGTTTCCGCACCCGTTGTAATTTTATTATACTCGTTTCTGTCTGAATGTAATATAGCAATATTTCACGAACATTTGCGCTGCGGAAAATGCGTTTTTGCTGTGATAGCAACTTCTAAACAGAAGTTTATGCGGATTTAACAGAAAAGGATCAAACGGTTGCGTTTTTTGCGATGGTGATCGGATAATTTTCGTGTCCCATCATGGTGCGGCCATCACGGATAATAACATTGCGGTCGGTGATGACATGACGGAGCGAAGCCTCGGTCATAATGCGTCCGCCTTCCATGATGATGCAGTTATTGACCTCGGCGCCCTTTTCAATCACAACGTCGCGGAACAGGACGGAGTTCTTTACCTTGCCCTCGATGCGGCAGCCGTCGGCGATGAGGCAGTCCTCTACATCGGCTTCATCGCCGTAATAGGTCGGAGCCTCGTCCTTGATGCGGGTCAGGATCGGACGGGTGCGCTTGAATACCTCGTTGCGGACATCCTTGTCGAGCATGTCCATGTTGGAGCGGTAGTAGTCGAAGGTGTCCTCGACCTTGACGGCGTACTCGTTGAACAGGTAGCCGGCTACCGTGCCGTCCATCAGGGCACGGGTGAGGAACTCGCGCTCAAAGTGGATGCAGTTATGGGTTACGCAGTCGGACAGCATGTGGATAAGGTACTGGCGGCTCATGACGTAAATGCCGAGTGCCGCATGCTTGCACTTGCCTTCGTTGCAGTCTCCAACGCGGATGTCAACGGCTTCCTTCTTGCGGTTCAGCTCCACATAGGTGGTAAATGGGGAATCCTTCTGCTTCTTGGTGCATACCATGGTCAGGTCTGCGCCGGACTTGATGTGGCGGTCGATAACGTCGTCGAGCGGTACATTGGCAACAATGTCGCCATCCGCTACGACTACATAGTCTGCACGGTTCTTCTGCAGGAAGTCAACCGCACCGGCCAGTGCGTCAATCTTGCCGCGGTACTCGCCGGTTACCAGCGGAGATGCCTTCTTGGAGTAGGAGTACGGCGGCAGCAAGGTTACGCCGCTGTTCTTGCGGGAAAGATCCCAGTCCTTGGCATTGCCGATGTGGTCGATCAGGGACTGGTACTTGTCCTTCATCAGTACGCCCACGCGGTAAATGCCGCTGTTTACCATATTGGAAAGCATAAAGTCGATAATGCGATACCGGCCGCCCCACTGTACCGCACCGACCGTGCGGTGCTCGGTGATCTCGCGGAGATCGTTGTCGGTATCAAATGCAATGATCATGCCTAAAACGCTGTTCATGTTTGTGCCGCCCCCTTACTTTACGTCCGGCAGATCCTCGTCTGCCATTTCCTTAGCGGCCAGCTTTGCGCCGCTGCCGATGCGAACGCCTTCGGCTACTACCGCAACGCCCCAGTTGTCTACGTCGCTGTCGGACGGGCTGCCGCCGACTTCTGCGCCCTTGGCGATAACGGCCTTTTCGGCTACGATGGAGTAGCGCACGGTCGCGCCTTCCTCAACCACAGCACCCGGCATCAGGATGGAATATTCCACCTTGGCACCCTTGCCAATCTTAACATCCGAGAACAGGACGGACTCGGAAACGTCGCCGTAGATCTCGCAGCCCTCGGAGAGCAGGGTATGGGTAACCTTAGCCTGCTTGGAGGTGAAATGCGGAGGCGAACCGGTGGTGCGGCCATAGATCTTCCAGCTGTCATCGGAAAGCTGCAGGCCGGAGTTCGGAGAGAGCAGGTCCATGTTTGCTTCCCACAGGCTCTCGATGGTGCCTACGTCCTTCCAGTAGCCCTTGAAGCGGTAGGAAACCAGCTTTTCGCCGTTATTCAGCATCGCCGGAATAATGTCCTTGCCGAAGTCGTTGGAGGACTGCTCGTTGGCCTCGTCATTGATGAGGTATTCCTTCAGCTTTTTCCAGGTGAAAATGTAGATGCCCATGGAAGCCAGCGTGGACTTCGGCTCCTTCGGCTTCTCCTCGAATTCGTAGATGGTGCCGTCCGGCTTGCAGTTCATGATGCCGAAACGGGAAGCCTCGGAAAGCGGAACGTCCAGCACCGCGATGGTCGCGTCAGCGCCGGTCTCCTTGTGCTGCTGGAGCATCTTGTTGTAGTCCATCTTGTAGATGTGGTCGCCCGAAAGAATGAGGACGTACTCGGGATCGTAATCCTCCAGGAACTGAATGTTCTGGTAGATGGCGTTTGCGGTGCCCTTGTACCACTCGGTCTTTTTGCTCTCGTACGGCGGCAGAACGTAGACGCCGCCGCGCAGGCGGTCGAGGTCCCACGTCTGGCCGGAACCGATGTAAGCGTTGAGCACATGCGGCTCGTACTGGGTCAGCACGCCGACAGTATCAATGCCGGAGTTGACGCAGTTGGAAAGCGGGAAGTCGATAATACGGTACTTACCGCCGAACGGTACGGCAGGCTTAGCGACCTTTTTGGTCAGCACATACAAACGGCTGCCGCGGCCGCCTGCGAGCAGCATGGCTACGCATTCTTTTTTCCGATACATGTAAATTCTCCTTTTTCACAGTTTGCATCGCTGCGATCTATACGCCGTCTGGCGTATCCCCTCTGTGTATCTCTTTTGCAGCAAACTTGCGCTTGCTTATTTAGAACCGCCGGTTGCGGTTACTGCCTTGTCTGTCGGTACGGAAACCGCTTTTTCGGTGGCTTTCGCAACTGCCTTGGTTCCGGTGCGTGCCACCGCCTTTTCAGTGGTCTTTGCAACGGATTTGGAGCCGGTCTTGGCTACGGCCTTCTCGGTTGTGCGGGCAACGGCCTTGGTGCCGGATTTCGCAACTGCTTTGGTCGAGCGGGTGCGCTTTACCGGTTTCTTGGCAGCCGCGGCTTTTGCGGCCTCGATCTCTGCCTTGGTGCGGCGCTTGGCTCTTGCCTTGCCCTTGAAGAACAGCACGCCGAAGCGCGGAATCTTCAGAACAATGGACTGTTCCTGACCGTGCATGGGCTTGTTTTCGGTCTTGAGCTTGCCGTTTGCCATGCCGCTGCCGCCGAACTCGGTCTTGTCCGAGGTGAATATCTCTTCATAAGTGCCGGTGATCGGAACGCCGATGCGATATTCCTGCTGCTCCTCCGGAGAGAAGTTGACAACGACCACGATATCCGAGCCGTCCTTCGCCACACGGCGGAAGGCGATGATGTTGTTGCGGTTGTCCTCATGGCTGATCCATTCAAAGCCGCGCCAGTCGGTATCCTGCTCCCACAGCTGCGGAGTAGCAAGGTAGAAGTGATTGAGCGCCTTGACGTACGCCTGCATCTGGCGGTGCGCCGGATAATCCAGCAGCATCCAGTCCAGTCCGCGCTGGTACGCCCATTCGGAGAACTGTGCAAACTCGCCGCCCATGAACAGCATCTTCTTGCCCGGGTGTGCGGCCATGTAGCCGTACAGCGCGCGCAGACCGCCGAACTGATTTTCGTACGGAGGCGGCATCTTGCTGATGAGCGAGCACTTGCCGTGCACGACCTCATCGTGCGAGAGCGGCAGAATGTAGTTTTCGGAAAAGGCGTACATGAACGAGAAGGTGATCTTGTCGTGCATGTCCTTGCGGAAGAACGGGTCCGCCGAGCAGTAGCACAGCATGTCGTTCATCCAGCCCATGTTCCACTTGAAGTTGAAGCCCAGACCGCCGTCGTAACCCGGCTTGGTCACCATCGGCCATGCGGTGGACTCCTCGGCGATCATCATAACGTCCGGATGGTCGGTCAGAATGTACTCGTTGAGCAGCCGCAGGAAGTCAACGGCCTCCAGATTTTCGCGTCCGCCGTGAACGTTCGGCCGCCATTCGCCCTGACGGTTGTAATCCAGATACAGCATGGAAGCGACCGCGTCCACGCGCAGGCCGTCCATGTGGAATTTCTCGATCCAGAACATCGCAGAGGAGAACAGCAGGTTTCTCGTGGAGACCTTGCCGTAGTCGAATACGCGCGTGCCCCATTCCTTGTGCTCCATCTTGAGCGGATCGGCGTATTCGTACAGGTGCGAGCCGTCAAACTCGACCAGTCCGCAGCCGTCCTTCGGGAAGTGCGCCGGAACCCAGTCCATGATAATGCCCAGACCGGCCTGATGCGCCTTGTCGATCAGGTACATCAGATCCTTCGGCGTGCCGTAGCGGCTTGTGGCGGCAAAGTAGCCGATTACCTGATAGCCCCACGAGCCGTCGAACGGATACTCGGTCAGCGGCATAAACTCGATGTGGGTGTAGCCCATTTCCTTGACATACGGCACAAGCTCGTCCGCCAACTGGCGGTAGGAGTAGAAGTTGCCGTCCTCGTGCATCTTCCACGAGCCGAGGTGGCATTCGTAGATGTTGACCGGATTGGAATACGGCAGGTGCTTTTTGCGCCAGTCCAGCCACGAGGCGTCGCCCCATTCGTAGCCGTCGAGGTCATACGCCTTGGTGGCGTTGCCCGGACGGGTCTCAAAATGGAAGCCGTACGGGTCGGACTTGTCAAACACATCGCCGGACTTAGCCCATACACTATACTTGTACGCGGCATATTCCGGAATATTCGGAATAAATTTCTCCCAGATACCCTGTTCATCACGCGTCATATAATCGGCGTTGCGGTTCCAGTCGTTGAACTCACCCATGACGGAAACCTTTTCGGCCTCCGGTGCATAAACACGGAACAGATAACCCTGTTCACCATCCTGCACGAAAGGGTGGGCTCCCATGTAATCGAATGCGCGACAATCCCGGCCGGAATAGAAAAGCTCGCTTCGCTTTTCAGCGGCGGGTGCTGCGGATTTTTTCTTCATACAGCATCTCTCCCTTTACAGCCGCCAAATGGAGGAAAATACGAATATTTTCCAACAGTTTGTGTACTTCGACAGAATTTTGGCGGAATACCCTCACTTTAGTTAGATATAGTATACATCACATAAATAGAAAAGTCCAGCAATTTAGCACAATTACTGGACTTTCTTTACAGAAATTTTGTTCGCTTTCCACATCGTTTGAGCGGAAATGACAAAATAACGTACAATTCGATATAAATTTGTTCAGAAAATATGGCGGCGGATGAGATCAAGCGCAGTAGAAGCAGCCTGCATGCGCACGCGGTCGCGGCCGAGCGAGGACTGCATTTTGCGGGTAAAGAACTTGCCGTCGTACCAAACGCTGATGTAGACCAGACCGGTCGGCTTGTCCTCGGTGCCGCCGCCCGGGCCGGCAATGCCGGTGATGCCCACGCCGATGTCCGAGCCGAGGGCGTTCGCCACGCCGACAGCCATCTGCTCTGCGGTTTCGGGAGATACCGCGCCGACCGTGTCGAGGGTCTCCTTCTTCACGCCGAGCACCTTTTCCTTGACGCTGTTGCTGTACGAGCACACACCGCCGAGATAGTAATCGGATGCGCCTGGGATGTCGGTCAGACGCTTGGACAGCAGACCGCCGGTGCAGCTTTCGGCTACTGCGAGGGTCAGCTTGCGCTTGCGCAGGCCGTCGCCGACTACCTGCTCGAGAGAGTCAACATCTACGCCGTAAACATCGTCGCCGAGCAGCTTCAGGATTTCGTCAACGACCGGATCGAGCATCTTCTCGCATTCTGCTGGGGTGTCCGCCTTGGCGGTAACGCGCGCGAAGCACTCCGAGGTGCGGGCATACGGCGCGATGGTCGGGTTTGCGCTTTTTTCCATCATGTCATGCAGGATATTCTCCATGTTGCTCTCACCGAGACCGAATACGCGGATGTTGCGGGATACGATGCAGCCGCCTGCCAGCTTGTACAGATATGGCATTGCACATTCCTTCCACATCGGGTTGCACTCGCGCGGAGGGCCGGGCAGCATGAGAACGTGCTTGCCGTCGGCCTCAAACGCACAGCCGGGTGCCGTGCCCCACAGGTTGGTGAATACGGTGCAGCCCTCCGGCAGCCATGCCTGCTTTTCGTTGTTCTTGGTCATTTCGCGGCCGATGGTCTTGAAAAAGTCGGTCAGACGGTCCATGGACGGCTGATGCAGTACCATCTTTTTGCCGAAAACGGTCGCCAGTGTCTCCTTGGTCAGATCATCAAGGGTTGGGCCAAGGCCGCCGGTGGTGATGATGATGTCAGCACGGTCCTTTGCCTCGCGGACTACGCGCTCGAGACGCGCCGGATTGTCACCGACAACGGTCTGGTAGAATACATTGATGCCCAGCTCGGACAGACCCTGCGAGATCAGCTGTGCATCGGTGTTTACGATGTCGCCCAGCAGGATCTCTGTGCCGACTGCGATAAGTTCTGCGTTCAATGAAAGTTCCTCCTTAAATCAAGGGAATTGCTATTTTAATTACTCATTCCTAATTATTACGGAAGGTGAATAATCTCCACACCCTTAACCGCCTCGTCCACGAGTGCTTCAACGTCGAGGTGGCTCTCTGCCTCGAGGATCTTCGGCATCTTCGGCTTGGTATTTGGGTGCTTCGGGGTGAATACGGTGCAGCAGTCCTCGTAGGGGAGGATAGAGGTCTCAAAGGTGTCGATCTTACGGGCGATCGTCACAATTTCCTCCTTATCCATGCCGATGCAGGGACGGAACACCGGCAGGTCGCACACCGCGCCGGTAACGGCCATGGCGGGCATGGTCTGGCTGGCAACCTGACCGAGCGACTCACCGGTGATGAGGGCGCCGCAGCCGTACTCGACAGCTACGCGCTCGGCAATGCGCATCATAAAGCGGCGCATGATGAGCGTGAACAGCTCCTCGTGGCACTTGTCGCGGATCTCCTCCTGAATGTGGGTGAACGGCACGACCATAACGCTCATGCGGCCGCACCATGCGGTCAGCTTGCGGCCTAGTTCAAGCACCTTCTCCTTGGCGCGCTCGGACGTATACGGATAGCTGAAAAAGTGGATGCCGCACAGCTCCAGACCGCGCTTGGCCATCATCCAGCCGGCAACAGGGGAGTCGATGCCGCCGGAGAGCAGCAGCGCTGCACGGCCATTCGAGCCGATCGGCATGCCGCCCGCACCCGGAACCGGACCGGCGTGAACGAAGGCGTACTTCTCGCGCATCTCAACGTGTACGGTCAGGTCGGGATGGTGCATGTCCGGACGAACATCCGGGAACAGATCAGCAAGCTCGCCGCCGACGTGCTGGCTGATTTCTGTCGATGTCATCGGGAATTTCTTGTCGCCGCGCTTGGACTCGACCTTAAAGGTCTTAGCTGCCGCAAAATTGGGTGCCAGATAGTCCTTTGCGGTCGCAATGACACTCTCGAGCGTCTTTTCCGGGCAGACAGCTGCGCGGGAGATGGTCGCAAAGCCGAATACGCGGCTTGCGCACTCCATAACCGCATCTGCGTCCGCATCGTCCGGAATCTCTACATAAACGACCGACTGGCGCATGGTGATCTCGCAGTCTGCAACGTGCGCCATGCGGCGCTTGAGGTTTTTCAGCAGACGATCCTCGAAGGTTTTGCGGTTGAGTCCCTTGAGGACGATCTCACCGCACTTGAGCAGTAATACTTCTTTCATTCATTGTCTCCTTGATGGTAAATTTATTCGTTTGCGCTGATGATTTCCTTCTCCTCGGCGGTCATCAGGCTGTCGCGGTCGGCGCTGTCCGAGCCGAACTCCAGCTTGGTTTTTACATAGTCATCATCCGGCAGGTTGAACACCTGTGCCAGATAGTTTAAGTAAACGTCCGCCATGATTTCCAGCTTGCCGTAATCGGTCTCCCACGGTACGAGCGACTGCGTGCCGACGCTGACCGTGCCGTCCTCCCGGCGGTCGATCTTGACCGGCAGACTGCATTCCTCCGCACGCTTTTCGGCAGTGTCTGGCAGGCTGTCGTAAAGACCCTCCATCCAGAAGCGGCATTTGCCGTCATATACGGCGAGCTTCTGCTCCGAGCCGTTCGGTTTGGTGATGGTTTTGTATTCCATGTTATTCTCCTTGTTTTTCCTGTACTTCAATCTGTCCGCGTGCCGCCGAAACGACCACGCAGTATCTTTCTCCGTCTTTGAAGGCGCGGAAACCGTACCAGCCGAGCGGCTCCTTTTCCTCCGGCATGGTGCAGCCGATAATCTCCGTATCATTGTTTATCACCTGCGCGAACCGGGCCGCGTCCCAGTCAACGGACTGAAAACGGTACAGGTCAGTGTAACCGGCCTGCTCGACCAGATTGCGTGCCTGCGACACCGTGATCGGATGCACGATCAGTAGAAACGCGCCGAGTGTGAGCAGCATCCAGAGCATCATGAACGTCGCAGTCCACGGTTCCGCGCCGTTATCTCCTTTGCGCAGGAAGAAAATGATGTAAACCACGCCGTATACCACGCAGAACCAGCACAGAACGTTATACGGGTCCTCGATGGTGGCGAACAGAACGCTGACGAAAAGGATGCAGTACAGCAGTTGCAGCAGTCGAACGCGCACAGCACTCTGCGGACGAGTCTCCGGCTCCAGCGTGCCGGAATAGCCGGCAGCATGCGCGATCCAGCCGGCGCAGAACAGCCCGGTATAGCCCGAACTCTTCAGCAGCACGCCGCCATACACAATAAAGTGCAGCAGGAAAATCAGTGCGGTGCAGCCGCAGCAGATGAGGGTGTTGAAAACATACGATTTCTTCATAACTCGCACCTCCGTCCACGTTTCTAACGGTTAACGTCTGAACATTTTCGCGCCCTTTTTGACCGCTGCCACAAAAGCATCCACATCTTCCTTTGTGTTGAACGGCGCAAACGACACGCGCAGTGCACTGTCCGTGCGCGCTTTCGGCAGACCGAGCGCCTTGAGCACACCGCTCTGCTTGCCCTTGGAGCAAGCCGAACCGCTGGAAATGTAAACCTCGTCCCCCTCGAGTACATGCAGCATGACCTCGCTCTTGCAGCCGGGCATGGAAAGATTGACAACATGCGGGATATCGCCTTCGCCGTTAATTACAGCATCCGTCAGCTCGGCGGCCACCTGCTGCTTGAGGTAGTCGGCCAGCTCCTGCACATGGGTGTAATCCTCTTCAAAATGCGCCATGCGAATCTCGCACGCCTTGGCAAATGCGGCAATATTCGGCACGGCCTCGGTGCCTGGACGCATGCCGCGCTCCTGACCGCCGCCGAACGTCAGCGGAGGCAGGCGCAGGCCCTTTTTCACATACAGCGCACCGATGCCCTTAGGTGCGCCGATTTTGTGGCCGGAAACGCTCATCAGGTCGCAGTTCCATTTTTTCGGCGTCAGGCGTACACGGCAAAGACCCTGTACGGCATCAATATGGAACAGCGCCTTGGGTGCCTTGGATTTGAGCAGCTTTCCGAGCTGTTCGACCGGCTGTACCGTGCCGATCTCGTTGTTGACCAGCTGGCAGGAGAGAAGAATCGTGTCCTCGGTGAGTGCTTCGCTCAGCACCTCGGGCGTGATGTGACCGGTTGCGTCCGGTGCAAGAAAAACTACGTCGAAGCCGTCCGCAGCAAGCTGCTTTGCGGTGTTGATGGTTGCCGCGTGTTCGATCTCGGTCGTGATGATACGGCCCTTTTTATGTCGGTTGAGGTGAGCGGTACCGCGCAGGCTGATGTTGGTGCTCTCCGTGCCGCAGGCGGTGAAATATACTTCCTCGGGCAGACAGCCGAGCGCAGACGCGACCGTCCTGCGGCTGTCCTCGAGCAGATGCGAGGCCTCCAGACCCATGCGGTGCAGGCTGGACGGATTGCCGAACTCCTCGCACATCGCGTGAACGGCCGCTTCGGCTGCTTCGGGCAGCACGCGGGTCGTTGCCGCGTTATCAAGATAATGCATAGAAAAACGAACTCCTTCATCGGGACAGACCGCCGTGCGGCCATACTTCCCGCTATTATAAAATATTTTACAACGGCGGGCCGTCTTTTACAAGACAAAAACGTGCAAAACGGCATTGAAAAGTAGAGAAGGGTATGCTATAATTTCAAGGGTATGATCCATACATATATAAAGTATATCGCGTGACAAGAGCACGTTGCAGATAGAAAGGGAGGAAATCCTATGCCAAGTAAGGTAATTCTCGGCGCCCAGTGGGGCGACGAAGGCAAGGGTAAGTTTATTGATATTTTCGCAGGCAAGGCGGATCTGGTTGTCCGCAGCCAGGGCGGCAACAATGCCGGTCACACCGTTGTAGCCGGCGGTGAGAAGTACAAGCTGCAGCTGATTCCGTCCGGCATCCTGTATCCGGAGTGCGTCAACGTCATCGGCCCGGGTGTTGTTGTCAACCCGAAGGCTGTCCTCGGCGAGATCGACGGTCTGCACGAGAAGGGCGTTTCCACCGACAAGCTGTTCATCGACGCACGCTGCCACTGCATCATGCCGTGGCATCTTGAGCTGGATGCGCTCAGCGAGGCGGAGAAGGCCAAGGAAGGCACCGCGATCGGCACCACCAAGAAGGGCATCGGCCCGACCTACATGGACAAGTCCGAGCGCAGCGGCATCCGCATGCACGATTTTGTAGACGCAGAGCGTTTCGAGGAGGTTATCCGCGAGACCTGTGCCCGCAAGAACCGCGTGATTACCGGCGTTTACGGCGGCGAGCCGATCGACGCGGACGCTGTTATCGCAGAGTACAAGGTTTACGCAGACCGTCTGCGTCCGATGGTGCGCGACACCACCGTTATGACCTATGACGCCATCAAGTCCGGCAAGGAAGTGCTGTTCGAGGGTGCGCAGGGCACACTGCTCGACCTCGACATGGGCACCTATCCGTATGTTACCTCGTCTCATCCGGTAGCAGGCGGCTGCTGCATCGGTTCCGGTGTCGGCCCGACTGCCATCAACGAGATCATGGGTATCTTCAAGTCCTACACTACCCGTGTAGGCGAGGGTCCGTTCCCGACCGAGCTGTTCGACGAGACCGGCGACTACATCCGCAATGCAGGCGGCGAGTTCGGTACCGTTACCGGCCGTCCGCGCCGTACCGGCTGGTTCGACGCAGTCGTTGCACGCTATGCGGTTCGTGTAAACGGTCTGACCGACGTTGTCATCAACAAGATCGACCCGCTGCGCGGCCTGCCGAAGCTCAAGGTCTGCGTTGCATACAAGCTGAAGAACGGCGAGACCGTTACCGAGTTCCCGGCAAACTTCATGGATCTGGTAGACTGTGAGCCGGTTTACGAGGAGTTCGACGGCTTTACCGAGGATATCACGGACTGCCGTTCCTTCGAGGAACTGCCGGCAACCGTGCAGTCCTACATCAAGGAGCTGGAGCGCATCATCGAGTGCCCGATTACCATGCTTGGCGTAGGTCCTGCTCGTGATCAGGTTATGACCATCAAATAATTCGTCCGAAACCACGCTTTCGGACGAGAGGGACGTACCGAGCCAATGGCTCGGATACGTCCTATACGGGATTTTGCGCGTCCGCCTTGGCGGGCACACAAAATCCCTTTCTTGTAAAAAAACGCAGGCGCATGTCCTGCGTTTTTTTGCATTTGCACGGCAAACGCGATTGAATGCCGCCGTGAAACGGCGGTCGTGCACGGCACGGGACAATGACTCAGATTTCTGAACGAAATCCTGTCATGTAGTTGCGGTTTGCAAGCAAACCGGAATTTTATATGTGCTTTCGCACGAAAAAAGGACGCATATTATGCGTCCTTTTTGGAACGGATTAAATAGCTGCGTTCATTCTCCATTCTCCATTTTCAATTCTCAATTCGGCAATCAGTCGCCCATCGACAGTCCGAGCGCTCTTGCCTGCTTCACCAGTTCGCCATCGGGCGGAACGGTTTTCAGCTTGCCTGCGACCTCGGTCAGCGGAACCGGCACGATATGGTTATCCTGCAGCGCAACCATATAGCCGAACTTTTTCTGCAGGATAAGCTGGGCTGCCGCTACGCCGAACCGGCTTGTCAGCACACGGTCGGCCGGGCAGGGAGCGCCGCCACGCTGGTAATGGCCCGGAATGGTAACGCGGATCTCCTGACCGGTCAGCTCCTTCAGCTCGTCCGCAATGCGGTAGGAGATGGACGGATAGGTCATCGCCTCGCGGGCAGCCTTGAATTCCTTTTTGCTCAGCTTGGCCTCGTCCTGACTGATCGCGCCCTCAGCCACTGCAATGATGGAGAATCGTTTGCCCGCCTTGGCACGCTTTTCAATCGCTGCGGCAATCTTTTTGGCGGAGTAGGGGATTTCCGGAATAACGATGACATCCGCGCCGGAAGCAATGCCTGCGTACAGCGTCAGCCAGCCGGCTTTATGTCCCATCACCTCCACGATGAACACGCGCGAGTGCGAAAATGCGGTGGAATGGATGGAATCAATAACCGTGGACGCAATATCAATCGCGGACTGAAAACCGAATGTCAGCTCGGTGCCCCACAGATCGTTGTCGATCGTCTTGGGCAGCGTTACCACGTTGACACCCTTCATGCTCAGCAGGTTTGCGGTCTTGTGCGTGCCGTTGCCGCCCAGAATGACCAGACAGTCAAAGTCTGCCTTTTTCACCGTGTGCAGCATTTTATCCAGCTTGGTCTCCTCGCTGTCCTCGATGGTCTTGCGCATTTCCTTGAACGGCTGGCGCGATGTACCGAGAATGGTGCCGCCGACCGTCAGAATATCCGAAAAATCCTCGGGCAGCATTTCGTGGTAATCGCCCTCGATCAAACCGCGGTAGCCGTCCCGAATACCATAGATGGTTACTTTATCTCCCAGTTCGTTATACAGTGTTTTCGCTACACCGCGCAGTGCCGCGTTCAGACCCTGACAGTCGCCGCCGCTGGTCAGCATACCAATCTTTAACATACTCGTCTGCCTCCTGACTCTGTTTTTCGCAATCTGCATATTGTACAATGCGCAGTATCATATTTTTTACTATACCCTATTTTGTGTAAATTGAAAAGATACTTTACACAGATTCCACAGTTTTTTCACATGGATTTTTTGTGACTTTCGGCAGTTGCATATTGAGCGGCAGATGTGTTATGCTAATGCCAGACAGATTCCCTGCAACTGACGGACACAGGTGGAGCGCAAACCACCGGGGAGCAGGGAGTTCCGTAATCAGATGCACCGTGAAGTGTATCTCAATGCCGACCGTCTGGGCAGTGTCGCAAGTAATACGCGATGCTGTCCTTTTTTGTTACCATAAAAAAGGACAGCAGACAGCACAAACAGGAGGAAAAGAACATGAACGCATGGAACAACTTTAATGGCGGCAACTGGGAAAACGAGATCAATGTCCGCGACTTTATCCAGAAGAATTACACCCCGTATGATGGTGACGGCGCTTTTCTGGCTCCGGCTACCGCACGCACGACTGCGCTGCGTGAGAAGTTCGATGCACTGCTCGCGGAGGAGCGCGAAAAGGGCGGTGTCCGTAATATCGACACCGAAACCGTTATCACCATCACGGCCTTCGGCCCGGGCTATCTCGACAAGGACAACGAGGTTATCGTCGGCCTGCAGACCGATGAGCCGCTCAAGCGTGCATGCAATCCGTTCGGCGGCATGCGTATGGTCCGTGATGCGTGCAAGCAGTACGGCTACGAGGTTTCTCCCAAGATTGAGGAAGAGTTCAAGTACCACAAGACCCACAATGACGGCGTATTCTCCGCATACACCAAGGATGTTCGTGAAGCGCGTCACGTTGGTCTGCTGACCGGCCTGCCGGACGCTTACGGCCGCGGCCGCATCATCGGTGACTACCGCCGCGTGGCACTGTACGGTGTCAACCGACTGATCGAGGAGAAGCAGAAGGACAAGGATGCGCTCGGCAGCGTGCCGACCACCGAGAAGGAAATCCGCTGCGCGGAGGAGCTGAGCGACCAGATCAAGGCACTCAAGGACATGATCGCAATGGCGGCTTCCTACGGCTTTGACATCACCCGTCCGGCGGAGAACGCAAAGGAGGCCGTTCAGTGGCTGTACTTTGGCTATCTGGCCGGTATCAAGGAGCAGAACGGCGCCGCAATGAGCCTTGGCCGCACCTCCACCTTCCTCGATATCTACTTTGAGCGCGATATCAAGGCAGGTCTCATGACCGAGTCCGAGGCGCAGGAGATCATGGACGACTTCGTTCTGCACCTGCGTATGGCGCGTCACCTGCGCACGCCGGAGTATAACGAGCTGTTCGGCGGCGACCCGATGTGGATCACCGAGGCAGTCGGCGGCATCGGTGAGGACGGCCGTCACATGGTTACGAAGAACAGCTACCGCATGCTCAACACCCTGTACAACCTGAACGCTGCCGCAGAGCCGAATCTGACCGTTCTGTGGAGCGAAAACCTGCCGGAGAACTGGAAGAAGTTCATCGCAAAGGTATCTATCGACACGGATGCCCTGCAGTACGAGAACGACGACGTTATGCGCCCGTACTACGGCGATGATTACGCAATCGCGTGCTGCGTATCCGCGATGCGCGTCGGTAAGGACATGCAGTTCTTCGGTGCGCGTGCCAACATCGCAAAGCTGATGATGATGGCGATCAACGGCGGTCGTGACGAGAACAAGTTCGAGCAGGTCGGCCCGGAGATGCCGGTCATGGACGGCGATGTGCTGGATTACGAGGAGGTTCTCCGCCGCATGGACTTCTACCGTCCGTGGCTGGCTAAGACCTACGTTTCCGCGATGAACACCATCCATTACATGCACGACAAGTATGCCTACGAGAAGAGCCAGATGGCGCTGCATGACACCGAGGTGCGCCGCCTGATGGCGTTCGGCATTGCGGGCATGAGCTGCATGGCAGATTCGCTTTCCGCGATCAAGTATGCCAAGGTAAAGCCCATCCGTAATCCGGAGAACGGTATTATCGTGGATTTTGAGATTGAGGGCGATTTCCCGAAGTTCGGCAATGACGACGACCGCGTAGATCAGATCGCGTGTGAGCAGGTCGAGAAGTTCTATCAGGCGCTGACGCAGTTCCCGCTGTACCGCGGTGCGATCCACACGATGTCCATCCTGACCATCACCTCTAACGTTATGTACGGCAAAAAGACCGGCAACACGCCGGACGGCCGCCGTCACGGCGAACCGCTGGCACCGGGCGCAAACCCGATGAGCGGCCGCGACGTTTCCGGCGCGCTGGCTTCCCTCAACTCGGTTGCAAAGCTGAGCTACACCTACTGCCGCGATGGTATCTCCAACACGTTCTCCATCACGCCGGGTGCGCTCGGCAAGACCGATGAGGAGCAGGTGAACAACCTTGTTGCCATCATGGGCGGCTACTTCGCGCAGAACGCGCATCACCTGAACGTAAACGTGCTCAACCGCGAAACCCTGATGGCGGCTTACGAGCATCCGGAGCAGTACCCGAACCTGACCATTCGTGTTTCCGGCTACGCGGTCAACTTCTACAAGCTGAGCCGCGAGCAGCAGCGTGAGGTTATTTCGCGCACGTTCCACGAGGCGATTTAACCTCTAAGGGGGACGCTGTCCCCCTTAGATACCCAACCGGTTCCTTGCGAAACCGTTTGGGATAACCCCCTCTCGCCCGCACAGCGGACGAGGACGCGCCGCCGCGGCGCGGGCAGAGGTATGGTTCCGCGGCAAAGCCACGGAGCCATTTATTTTTCCCGAATAGAAAGGAAAGTGGCAATATGACCGGAAACATTCATTCCATTCAGTCCCTCGGCGCGGTGGACGGCCCCGGCGTGCGATACGTCGTATTTATGCAGGGCTGCCCGCTGCGGTGCGTCTATTGCCACAATCCCGATACCTGGCTGACCGAAGGCGGCACACCGACCGACGTGGACGAGCTGGTCCGCAAGGCTCTCCGGTTTCGTCCGTACTGGAAAAATGGCGGCGGCGTAACCGTCACCGGCGGCGAACCACTCCTGCAGGCCGAATTCGTCGAGGAATTCTTCGCTAAGCTGCATGAGCACGGCGTACACACCGCGCTTGATACCTCCGGCGTGGGCAATCTCTCCAAAGCGGAAAAGGTGCTCGCGCACACGGATTTAGTCCTGTGCGACCTGAAATTTCTCACCAAAGCGGATTATCTCAAGAACTGCCGCGCGGATTTCGACCAGATTGAGCGTTTCCTGCAGCTGACCGCGATGAAAAACGTGCCGCTGTGGATTCGGCATGTGGTCGTGCCCGGTCTGACCGATGGGATGGACCATTTGCGCCGCGTCAAAGCCAAGGCGGAAAGCTATCCCAACTTTGAAAAGCTGGAGTTTTTGCCGTTCCACAAGCTGTGCATGGAAAAATATGAACGGCTCGGTCTGGAATTTCCGCTGAAGGACACGCCTGCCATGAACCCGGATGCCCTGAAAACCATGGCCGCACAGCTGTAACACGGTAAAACGGGAATCAAGCGGCAAATTATGGACTTTAGGCAACACCGCGTCTTGTCAGTACGCAAAATTTACTCGCAAATCACTCTTGTTCAATTATGCGGTGTTGCCTTAGAAACAAACCTTTCAAATTCTGTTCAAAATTCGTTCACACATTTTGCGGCAAAGTGCGGTATACTAACATTGTCGATGAGGGAAGCCGCAATCCCGAACGACACAGCCTACTGATTTTTTTATTTCTCTTTTACCCCCTTTATTTTGTGAAATGACCGAAAACACCCTGTTTCCGTTCCCCCTCGGAGGCAGGGTGTTTTCCTGTCCGAAACCGGTTTTTCGGCAGTACACAAACCTTTCAAATTCTGTTCAAAATTCGTTCACACATTTTGAAGCAAAGTGCGGTATACTAACATTGTCGATAAGGGAAGCCGCAATCCTGAATCGATAGTCATCTACAATCTTTTATTTCTCTTTTACCCCCTTTATTTTGTGAAATGATCGAAAATGCCTCGATTCCGTTTCCCCCACGGAGCCGGGGTGTTTTCCTGTCTCGGAGTATCTTTGAAATGGTTAAGCAGGGTACTTGTTTACATTGTTAAAAATATTTCAAGGTCTGTTCACGATTTGTTCACAATTAAAGGGTGTCTGCGCGATATACTATAGGTGTCAGTAAGAGTTCCCCCTTTTCTCAAGCTGACAACCTCTTTTCTTTGATTTTATCACCTTTTCTTAAACTCTTTTCATTTGCATCAACGAGAACGCCCTGTTTCCTTCCCCGGGAAACAGGGCGCTTCTCTTTTGGCTGCCAAACTGCGGTTTGGACGATATGCTGTTTTCTTTTCATATCCTTCACAGCATATTCAAATTTCGTTCACACATTCGGCATAAAAAGACGGTATACTGTACTTGTCAGTGAGGGAGAGCCGCAAATCCCGCATTGACGTCATCCGATTTTTTCATTTCTCTTTTTCCCTTTTTTCAATTTGTGTTATTAACCGAAAGCACCGCTGTTTCGTTCCCCCACGAAACAGCGGTGCTTTTCTGTTTTTGACATTTGTCAATAAATAAGCCGGTGCTATGCTTGCGGAAAACGTTTTTTTAGGGTATACTGTTTTTTAGGCAAGATATATAGGTAAGGAGTTGTTTTTTATGGGTTGCTCGCATAATTGCGATAGCTGCTCGTCTAACTGCGGCGGCGAAAAGAGCCTCAAGGTTGCAGCCAATCCGGCGGCCTCTGTTAAAAAGGTTATCGGCGTTGTTTCCGGTAAGGGTGGCGTAGGCAAGAGCCTGCTCACCTCGATGATGGCGGTCGGCATGACGCGCAAGGGTTATTCCTGCGGTGTGCTGGATGCCGACATCACCGGTCCGTCTATCCCCAAGACCTTCGGCGTACACGGTCAGCTCGAGGGCTGCGAGGAGGGCATTCTTCCGGCACGCAGCGAAGGCGGCGTACAGATGATCTCGATCAATCTGGTGCTGCCGCATGAGGACGATCCGGTTATTTACCGCGGTCCGATCATCGCGGAGACCGTCAAGCAGTTCTGGTCGGACGTTGTATGGGACGACGTAGACTTCCTGTTTGTCGATATGCCTCCCGGAACGGGCGATGTACCGCTGACCGTGTTCCAGTCCTTGCCGGTGGACGGTATCATCGTTGTCACCTCGCCGCAGGATCTGGTCTCCATGATCGTAGGCAAGGCGGTTAAGATGGCGAAGATGATGAACATTCCGGTGCTCGGCATCGTGGAGAACTACAGCTATCTGGCGTGCCCGGACTGCGGCAAGCACATTTCGGTGTTCGGTGAGAGCCACATCGACGAGGTAGCCGCACACTACGAGCTGCCGGTTCTGGCAAAACTGCCGATCGACCCGAAGCTGGCTGCGGCGGTTGACGCAGGCAAGATCGAGGATGCAAAGCTGCCGGACGAGCTTTCCGGTGCGCTTAAGACCGTGGAGGGTCTGTTATGAACATTGGCGTAGCATATGAAAACGGCCGGATCGCCAAGAATCTGGGCGACTGCCGTGAGGTGCTCATTATCACTACTGAGGGCCGGGAACCGGTCGGCAAGCGCATTGCCGGGATTGCCGGCACATCCGCGACCGACCTGATCAAGTTCGCCGGTCTGGAGCAGATCGACGTGCTCATCTGCGGTTCGCTCGGTCTGGCAACGCGCAACGCACTCGAGATGCTCGGCGTGCTGCTCGTGCCCGGCTGCGAAGGCTCGGCGGAGGAATCGGTTGCAAAGTTCCTCGTAGGTGAAAAGCAGGGTGACCCGACCATCCTCGAGATCGGCCGTGAGGAAGATCCGGACGATCCGATGGCATGCATGCACGACTGTGCCAAGTGCTCTGGCTGCGGCCCGAGCGAGCTGCTCAAGCAGATTCCGGTCGAGGAGATCCATTAAAACTATAAAAACCACCGAATTTCGGTGGTTTTTATAGTTTTAATGGAGAATTGAGGAGGGAGAATGGAAAATGATTGTTAAGATGAAGCGAGTGCCGCTCCTTTTGCGGAAAGGTAATTCTCCATTTTTCATTCTCCATTCTCAATTTGATGAAACTGTGTTATAATCAAATGTATCATTATAATATAAGGAAAGAAGCTATTATGGATACCGAAAATCCGAAAACGGCAATCGAATACATACACTCTCTCGGCAGATTTTCCGGCAAGCCGGGTCTGCACCGCATCAAGGCGCTGTGCGAGGCGCTGGGTAACCCGCAGGACAGGCTGAAGTTTGTTCATCTTGCGGGCACGAATGGCAAGGGCTCGACCGCGTGCATGATCGCCTCGGCGCTGCAGGCGGCCGGACTGCGCACCGGACTGTATACCTCGCCGTATCTGGTGCAGTTTTACGAGCGCATCCGCGTGGACGGTGTGATGATCTCGGACGACGATCTGACGCGCCTGTGCGAACGGGTAACGGTGGCGTGTGAATCGCTCGCACTGCCTGAGGGTGAGACCATCGGCGAGTTTGAGTTCACGACCGCACTGGCATTCCTCTGTTTTGTTGAGCAGGAATGCGACATTGTGGTTCTCGAAACCGGTCTGGGCGGCCGCTGTGACGCGACAAATGTCATCAAAAATGCGGAAGTCTGCGTTATTACGCCGATTTCGCTCGACCATATGGCGGTGCTCGGCAACACGGCGGCGGTCATTGCGGCCGAGAAGGCAGGCATTTTCAAGCCGGGTACGGCGGTTGTCTGCGCGGACGGTCAGCCGAACGATGTACAGCGGGTGCTGCGCCGTGCCTGCGATGCGGCGGGTGCTGTCTGGTTCGGCGGAGCGGAGGACTGCCGCGTGCTGCGGTGCGACATCAGCGGTTCGGCGTTCGTGTACGAGGCGCAGGGCTACACCATTGCCATGCCCGGACGGCATCAGCTGCAGAATGCGCGGACAGCTCTGCGGGCGCTGAACGCACTGCGTGAGCGCGGCTGGAACATTCCGACTGAAGCCGCCGTGCGCGGTCTGGCGCGGGCGCGTATCGCAGGCCGGCTGGAACGCGTGGTCGATCAGCCGCTCATCCTGCTTGACGGCGCACACAATGCCGCAGGCGCGGACGCGTTGTGTCATGCGGTGGATGAGCTGCTCAAGATGAAGCGGCTGCACGTTGTGATGGGCATGGTGCGCGACAAGGACTACGAAACCTGTGTTCACGAGGTAGCCGGCCGCGCGGACGACTTTTACGCCTGTGTGCCGGATGCGGGTGAGCGTTCGCTGGATGCACATACGATTGCAGAGCTGGCGCGGCAGTCGTGCAAGAGCGTGTATGAGTGCGAATCCGCCGAGCACGCCATTGAGCTTGCGCTGGAGCATGCGAAGATGAACGACTGCATTCTTATCTGCGGTTCGCTGTACCTCATCGGTGAGTGCGAGAAGATTTTGCGCGGGCGACCGAAAGCGACAGATTAAAATGGAATAAACAGGTAAAATAAGGCTTGTACTTTGAAAGTACAAGCCTTTTATTTTTGTGTCAGTTGTTTTCAATAGGTATATTGTTTGGTATATCGCAGGGCGGGGTACCATGCGAAATAAGAGGTAATATTTTGCTGATTTCGAGGTGACATATATGCTGCAAATCACGCAGAGAAGGCAGGAGGGCACGTTGATCGCGGTGTACACCGGTGAGCTGGACCATCATGCAGCACGGGCGGCGATCGAGCAGACCGAGGATCTGCTGGTGCTGTTTCCGTGCGAAAAGCTGGTGCTCGACCTGTCCGAGCTGACGTTTATGGACAGCTCCGGTCTGGCGGTCGTCCTGCATCTGTACCGCACCTGTGCCCGCAGCGGACGCGAATTTGCGGTGCGCGGCACACCGCCGCAGCCGATGCGGGTGTTTGAAGCGGCCGGTCTGCCGCAGGTGATGGTTTTTGAAAGGGGGAAGGAATAATGCGGGCGGTCATCAACAAAATGAGCCTGAAATTCGAGAGCCATTCGGTCAACGAGGCATTTGCGCGGCAGGCGGTCGGCGCATTTGTCGCGCAGCTGGACCCAACGATGGAGGAGCTAGGCGACATCAAAACCGTGGTCTCCGAGGCGGTGACGAATGCCATTGTGCACGGTTACGCGGACAAATGCGGGTTTATCACGGTCACGGTGCGGCTGTTCGAGGGACGCGCTCTGGAGCTCAAGGTAAAAGACGCCGGATGCGGCATTGAGAATGTCGAGCAGGCGCGCCAGCCCATGTTCACCACGGGCGACGACACGCGCAGCGGCATGGGATTTACCATCATGGAGACATTCACGGACAAAATGCGCGTGCGCTCCACGCCGGGAAAGGGAACGCTGGTTGCAATGGTCAAGGTGCTGAAGGAGCGGCAGGCGTGACCGGAGAAATGCGCACGCTGCTTGAGCAGGCGGCTTCGGGCGACAGGGATGCGGAAGCGCGGCTGATCGAGGACAACAGCGGTTTAATCTGGTCGATCGCGCGGCGGTATTACGGGCGCGGCACCGAGCCGGACGATCTGTATCAGCTGGCGTGTGTCGGCTTTATCAAGGCCGTGCGCGGTTTTGATGTGTCGCTCGGCAACGAGTTTTCTACCTATGCGGTGCCCAAAATCGCGGGTGAGATTCGGCGGTTTCTGCGGGACGACGGTGCGGTCAAGGTCAGCCGGGCGGTCAAGGAACGCGCGGTTCGTGTGCGCCGCCTGCAAAGCGACTGGGAGAGCCTGAACGGACGGTCACCGACTGTATCAGAACTGGCACAGGCCGCCGGATTGACGGTCGAGGAAGTAGCGGCCTGCGAGCAGGCGGACGTGTCGGTGGACTCGTTCGAGCGGGAGCTGTCCGGCGGCGGACGCGTAGGTGATCTGGTCGGTGACGAGGGAATGGAGGAGAGAACCTGCCTGCATCTGTCGCTGCATGACGCACTGCAGGACTTGCCCGAGCGCGACCGGCAGGTGCTCAGTCTGCGCTATTCGCGTGACTTGACGCAGCAGCAGGTCAGCCGCATTGTCGGTGTGTCTCAGGTGCAGGTCTCGCGCATCGAAAAACGCGCCATAGAGAAGCTGAGGGAAATGCTGAGAGAGTGAAAAAGGAGTTGAGACTGTCGAAAAACTTCGTTTTTCTGACAATCTGTGTTTTGACTTCGCAAAACACGGACGTCCGAAAGTTCCCGTGCGGAAACTTTCTCCCTCTGAAAGTATGAAAACCGAGGTACACGCCCCCGGTTTTTATGCATTTGGGCTGCAAATGCTATTTCATACGCGCTGCCGCGCGACAGCATCAGCATCGCGAAAACGAACTTAATTGACAGCCTAAAAAGGAGTTCTCGTGAGAGAACTCCTTTTTATTTGTGCGGCGACAGAAGGATTTGTCCCATCAGCACACAAATTTCAACCAGATACGCAGTATAAAACGCAAGTATCACTTTGCCAAGCCGCAATTCAGCTGCAATCGAGCAGTACAGCAGAAACGGAAAGCTGACGAGTGTCAGAAGCACGATCAGCGCCGCAATCTGAAATTTACTGCGCGGCAGTCGCCCCAATCGGAATACAATCATACCGATAAGAAAAATAACGGTAAATACCGCAAACAGAATCGCGAGCTGGCGGCGGTCTGCATGCAGTGCGCCTGCACTGACATCCGGTGGAACATCGGATAAAATCCCCGTGAGATACCACAGCGGGAGCGCACATATCACGAAAAACATGAGCGCGAGATGGTGCAGCGCCAGGCAGAATTCCTGTCGTTTGGTCATAATTTGTGCATAAACTGTCCGGCCGATTTGGCCATCAGCCGCTTGGTGCCCTTCTGATCAAACGCAATTTCGAGCAGGGCATCGCCGCCCATCGGCTTTACCGACACAATCAGTCCATCGCCGAAGGCCTTATGGAACACGCGGTCGCCTGCGGCAAAATTCGGCAGCGGCTTGCTTTTAGCTGCCGAGGCCAGCGACGCGCTCGGCGCAGTATTTGCGGCAGAGACGTACCGTGCGCGCGCCACCTGCGGACGGGAGAGTGTCGGGTCGGGCGCGGTGGCGTTGGAGAAACGGCGGCTCTCGGTGATGTTACTCTCGAGCAGCTCCTCGGGCATCTCGTCGATGAAGCGGGACGGATGTGCATACTGCGTGCGGCCGTACAGCAGGCGGCGCTCGGCGCAGGTGAGATACAGCTGCTCCTTCGCGCGGGTGACGGCAACGTAGCACAGGCGGCGTTCCTCCTCCATGTCCTCGTCCTTCTCCATTGCACGGAAGCCGGGGAACAGCCCGTCTTCCATGCCCGCGAGGAACACGACAGGGAACTCCAGACCCTTGGCGGCATGCATGGTCATCATGATAACCGCGTCATCGTCCTCGCCGGACTGGTCGGCATCCGTGTACAGCGCCATATTCTCGAGAAAATCGCCGAGCGACGGCGTTTCGGTCTTGTCCTCGTAATCGACAATATAAGATTTTAACTCTTCGATATGCTCAATGCGGTTTTCCTCTTCTACACCGCCCTTGAGCTGCAGCGCACGGATATAGCCGCTTTTGTCCATCAGTTCATCGTACAGCTCGGAAAGCGAAACAAATTCCCGCAGCTTGCGCAGATTTTCGATCATCTCGCCGAACTTCTCCATTGCCGCGGCGCCGCGGGACAGGGCAGGGTGCTGAGAAGCATGGCATACCACATCATACAGTGTTGTGCCATACTCAACGGCAAGCCGCATGGCGGTTTCGACCGATTTATCGCCAATCTTGCGGGCAGGCGTGTTGATGATACGGCGCAGACGCAGCTCGTCTGCAGGATTTTCGATCACCCACAGGTAGGCGAACATGTCCTTGACCTCGGCGCGCGAGAAGAAATCGCGGCCCTTGTACACGCGGTACGGAATGCCCGCGCGGATGAAAGCGGCGGCAATGTTGTCTGAAAGCACGTTGTTGCGGTACAGAACGGCAAAATCTCCCCATTTTCGGCCCTGCTCCACGCCTTCGCGGATGGTATCGGCAATGTAGGCAGCTTCGCCTTCCTGACTGTCCGAGCGATGCAGACGGATTTTCGCACCGTCACCGTGGTCGGTCCACAGCTCCTTGCCCTTGCGGCCGACGTTGTTGCGGATAACCTCGTTTGCAGCATTGAGAATGTTGCCGGTCGAGCGGTAATTCTGCTCCAGACGGATGGTTTTCGCGTCCTTGAACTGCTTTTCAAACTCCAGAATGTTCGTGATGGTTGCACCGCGGAACTTGTAGATACTCTGGTCGTCATCGCCGACAACGCAGATGTTCTCGTAATAGCCTGCCAGCAGGCTGGTGAGCACATACTGCGCGTAGTTGGTATCCTGATACTCGTCCACGAGAACATAGCGGAACTGGCGCTGGTAGTATTCCAGCACCTCGGGATTGTTCTGCAGCAGCAGCACGGTTTTCATGATAATGTCGTCGAAATCCAGTGCACAGGCCTTTTTCATGGCCTTTTCGTAATCGCGGTAGACGTCTGCGACCTTTTCGCGGAAATAGTCACCGGCGGCATCCGCGCTGAACTGACGCGGGGTCATCAGCTTGTCCTTTGCGCGGGAGATCATGCCCATTACGGTTCGCGGATCGAAATTCTTGGGATCGAGATCGAGCTTTTTCATTACGTTGAGAATGACGCGCTTCTTGTCGTCCTCATCGTAGATGGTGAACGCGCTCTCAAAGCCGAGCAGGTCAACGTGCTTGCGCAGAATGCGCAGGCAGGCCGTGTGGAAGGTGTACGCCCAGACAGCGGACGCGGCTTCCTCGTCACCGAGGGCAAATTCCAGACGCTCGCGCAGCTCGCGCGCGGCTTTGTTGGTGAACGTGATCGCAATCACCTGCCACGGGCGAGCGGGATTCATCGCGCACAGGTGCTCCGCGCGGGCGCGGTTCTCTGGTTTAGGATCGGTCAGATATTCGGTCAGGAACAGAAGATCGTCCTCGGTCGCCCAGTCGGGCGCAAATTCACTTTCCAGTCCGTCGCCGAACTTGAGAATGTTGATGATGCGGTTGATGAGCACGGTCGTCTTGCCGCTGCCCGCACCCGCCAGGATGAGCAGCGGGCCCTCGGTCTGATAGACAGCCTCGCGCTGCTTGTTGTTTAACTTGGAAAAGCGCTGTTCGATGATCGCACGCCGGACAGCGGCATATTTCATATCAAATTTGGTCGGTTCCATAGGTTTCCTCGTTTCGTTTGAAGATACAGAAAATCAAATGCAGAGATAGTATATCATATTCGGGAAAAGAAAACAAATGTTCTGTTCGGTTGAATCGAAGAAATGCGTGAGGTATACTATAATAAAAAGAGGAAGCATCCAGTTCAGTACAGCCAACACTCGCCGCTGATCAGACGGCGCAAGGTGAGTACCCTTCAGCTTCCTCCTTGAGAAGATGTATCCAGTTCAGCCGCCACGGTGCCTTTCGGTGTTAACGACCCTTCAACATCTTCTACTGTTAAAATAACAGGTATAGCAGTTTCTGTCAAGAAAGAAGCTGCACAATATTTAGAGGTGAGCGTAATGACAGACAAACAGCGGCAGGAAACCTATGCGCAGATGCTCGTGCGGCTTTCGCGCTCGAATTTCCGCAGCCGCTTTCATTTGAAGGCGCAGGACAAGCAGTATATCCGCGATAAGGGATGGAACATGGTTGCCGACCACGCGGCAGACTTCGTCTCCAAACGGCTTGCACCGGCTGCGCCGAAAAACGACGGAAAGCAGACACCCATGCGGGGACATCCGGTGTTCATCGCGCAGCACGCGACCGCCTGCTGCTGCCGGGGCTGTCTGGCAAAATGGCATGGCATTCCGCAGGGCGTGCCGCTTTCGGCGGAGCAGCAGGTCTATATCGTTGGAATGCTGATGAGCTGGATGAGGAGAGAAATGGAAAATTGAGAATTAGAGTGAGAGTGAAGAGAGACTTGCGGTTTACCGCTCTCCATAGAATAAAAAAGAGACGCAGTTGCGTCTCTTCTGCTATTTTGGCATATAGCTGCGGATAATACATAGTATGAGTGCGATTCCACTGGAAACACCAATCAGGTATTGATGGTTGATATAATCGTCCATCGTGTGCGGTGTGTGGGCAGTCAGAGTGATCCAAACCGCAATTCCGACAGCAATCATGGCCGACAGGGCACAGAGAATATTGATAACGCTTTTTCGATTCATCACAGTAGCCTCCCATCATAAACGAGGTTAGTCGGTATATACACAGCATAGCACAGCGATAGGAAGAACACAATAAATGTGATGCAGATGGTTACAGTAAATAGCGGTTATATAAAAGGTAAGAGGTACTAAAGATGAAACTCTCAGGTGCCGTCCGTAACCACCGGGTCAACGAGCTGCGCGCCGCCGCGGGTGCGGCGAACCGCCCAGTCGTCCGGACGGCGCCCGCTCCATATCCGATAGTGAACAATTTGATGAGGATTTGTATAGCTTCAATAATCTTCATGATAAAAATCTACATTTCGTACAATCAATCTCTTGTCACAAACGACACGATTTGATAATATATAAAGTGTATTGCTGTTTTGCTTGCCAAATGACAAAACAGCATAATTGATTCTCTGCCGGGCGGCAGGGATAAGGAGGAAATTGAGGTTTCATGAGTAAGGTTGAGCAGTATATCACCAGCATTCCGGATTTTCCGAAGGAAGGCATCATCTTCCGCGATATTACCACCGTGCTCGGTGACGCGGACGGCTTCCATCTGGCGGTGGACGAGATGACTGCGCTGCTGGACGGCGTAGAGTTTGACGCGATCGCCGGTCTGGAATCCCGCGGATTCCTGTTCGGTGCACCGATGGCGTATAATCTGCATAAGGCATTCATTCCGATCCGCAAGCAGGGCAAGCTGCCGCGTGCAACGTCCCGCATGTCCTACGAGCTGGAGTACGGCATGGAGACCATCGAGGTACACCGCGATGACATCAAGCCGGGGATGAAGATCGTCGTTGTCGATGACCTGATCGCTACCGGCGGTACGCTTGAGGCGGCTGTCCACCTGTTGGAGCAGCTCGGCGCAAAGGTCGTCAAGGTTGTCTGCCTGCTGGAGCTCAAGGGTCTGCACGGACGCGACCGCATCAAAACCTGTCCGGCGGAGACGGTTGTCGCTTACGAGGGGAAGTAAGTAAAATTATCATTTCACAGTAATCAAGGCGAAAGCCTGAAAATTTAAAAGGGGGTTATTCGATGTTTGAACGTGTTTTCAAGCTATCGGAACACAAAACCACAGTCAAGACCGAGGTCATGGCCGGTATCACTACCTTTATGACCATGGCGTACATCCTTGCCGTAAACCCGAGCGTACTCGGCTCCACCGGTATGGATACCACCGCGGTATTGCTGGCAACCGCCCTGGCATCCTGCCTGGGCACGCTGTGCATGGCGTTTATGGCAAACCTGCCGTTCGCGCTCTCTGCCGGCATGGGTCTGAACGCCTTCATGGCGTACACCGTTGTTGCAGGCTATGGCTACAGCTGGCAGGTTGCGCTGCTGGCCGTATTCATTGAGGGCCTGATCTTCATCGTCCTGTCGCTCACCAACATCCGTGAGGCCATCTTCAATGCCATTCCGCTGACGCTCAAAAAGGGCGTTTCGGTTGGTATCGGTCTGTTCATTGCCTTCATCGGTCTGCAGAACTCCGGTCTGTGCGTGGACTCCGCAACGCTGGTCGGCATCATCAGCTTCCCGGAGAATTTCCACACCGCAGGCATCTGCGCACTGCTGACGCTGATCGGCCTGTTCTTCACCGCAGTATTTTACACCCGCAAGATGAAGGGCGCCATCCTGTACGGCATTCTGCTGACCTGGATCCTCGGCATGCTCTGTCAGGTGACCGGCCTTTACGTTCCGACGCCGGACGCAGGCTTCTATTCCCTGTTCCCGAGCTGGGGCATGACCGACTTCTCCAGACTGGGTCTGACCTTCGGCCAGTGCTTCAACGTGGATTTCAGCGCGGTTGGCATCGTAAACTTCATCGTTGTCATCTTCTCGTTCCTGTTCGTTGATATCTTCGACACCCTCGGCACGCTGATCGGTGTTGCCACTAAGGCGAAGATGCTCGATAAGGACGGCAAGCTGCCGGGCATCAAGCCTGCTCTGATGGCAGACTCGATTGCAACCTCCGCAGGTGCAATTCTGGGTACTTCCACCACCACCACCTTTGTTGAGTCCGCATCCGGCGTTGCAGTCGGCGGCCGTACCGGCCTGACCGCTCTGGTTACCGGCATCCTGTTCCTTGTATCCACGCTGTTTGCGCCGATCTTCACTGCCATCCCGTCCTTTGCAACCGCTCCGGCGCTGATCATGGTCGGCTTCCTGATGGTAGGTACCGTAACCGAGATCAACTTCGATCTGGACAACCTGACCGAGTCCATCCCGGCTTATCTCGCTATCATCGCTATGCCGCTGTTCTACAGCATCTCCGAGGGTATCTCTCTGGGCGTTATCTCCTACGTTCTGCTGAATGTTGCAGCCGGCAAGGGCAAGAAGGTTGCTCCGCTGATGTACGTTCTGGCAGTACTGTTCGTACTCAAGTACATCTTCCTTTAATTAAGAAATCGTAAAGATTGCAGAAGGCTGCCGAAGCGAGCTTCGGCAGCCTTTTTTGTATGGCATGAAAATCATGGTGAATATCAGAGAAAATACGCGAAAACAGTGGGGGATTGCAGCTGAACGGTGTCGATACTTGACAGAAAACGTAGGAGTTGGTAAAATATAAAATGACTAAATTGGGGCAGTATACCCATTTATCCTATATCCGAAGGGAAGGAGGCAGCGAATATGACACAGCAGCGCAAAAAGTGCGGAAAAGGCGGCTTTACCCTCGTAGAGCTGGTGGTTGCACTGGTCATTCTGAGCATTCTGTTTGCCATCGCTGTACCGAGCCTTCTGGGGTATATCCATCTGTCACAGTTCCGAAAGAATGAATCGTACGCTAAGACCATGTATCTGTCGGCAGAATCCGAGCTGACCTACCTTCGTACCGGCGGTGAATGGGAGTCGTTCTGCAGTAAGGTGAAGAAGGAAGGCGTGCTGAATCAGTCGTTTGATGAGTCGGACGAGGACCGGAAAAAGCTGGTCGGCCGTATTTACGGCATTCGTCTGGATGCAGGCGAATACGCAGAAGACGAGCTGTCGGGTGACGGTGCGCTCGTTGGTGCGCTTCTTTCGCAGGATACCTATGATAAAAGTGTGCTGAATGCTGCAATCTGCATTGAAATCGACGTGGAAAGCGGTCAGGTTTATTCGGTTTTCTACGGCACAAACTGCAAGGGACTGTACTACGGATCGAATGAGGACAGCAAACCGGCGGATATGTCCGGCAGCTGGCTGGATATTGATTACAGCAAGCGCGGCCGCGATACGCGCCGGGAAGAACGGCTGGGCTATTACTCGGTTCAGGATGCAGTCAATGCTGTCAGTCTGGATGCGACTAAGCTGAAGATCACCTCGATCAATCTGGTAAACGGTGAAACTCTGTCGCTGAACTGGTCGAGCAATGTGAAGGATCAGGATCTGGATAAGGTTTATTACGAGGTCAAGCTGTACAGCAGTGAGGATAAAGCGCAGCTTCTGTCGATCAATATTCCGGGCAGGGATTTGAAAACGGGTTCGCAGTCGGTTGCGGTTACGACCGAGGATAATGCGACGAAGAATTATACCTTCCCCATGGAATATGACCGGACCGGCAAGCGGGCAACACTCGTGCTGGACGGTATGATGAATGCGAAGCTGTACGACCGGCTGGACAAGCTGCCTAATGATAAAGCAGCCTTCCGGCAGAGCAGCGATACCAGCATCACGCGCTTCGGCGGCAAGCTGGAAACCCCGCTGAATGTTTACGCAGCCGTGCAGGTGTTTCCGGACCCGAACGCAGAAAACACCCGCGGTGAGGAGTATCAAAAGAGTGACGCTATCGAATCCAATAAGGCGAACACGCTTTTCGGTGACGGCACCCGGTCGGATAACAGCCGGTGCGAGATTGAAACCTTCCGTCATCTGTCCAATATCCGTTATATGGATACGACGACGGCATTTGCCGTTACCGCGCGTTCACTGGACTGGATGAGCGACAGTGTAAAGGTTTACGGTACGGCAGCCCGCGGCGCACTTTCGGTTTCCACCGGCAAGGATATCGGCTTCCCGAGCATCCCTGCGCTGCGCAGCAATCAGACACTGGATGGCACAGGCGGTCTGCTGAACCGCATTGCCGGTGTGTTTACCGGCGAGAATGTCATCAGTAATCTCAAGCTGGATAAGACCTCGATTGCCGATGACGCAGAGTATCTTGGTCTGTTCCAAAAAAACGCAGGCACAATCCATGATCTGCGCCTGCTCAATCCGCAGGTGAAGATCGCATCGGGCAAGCTCAAGGGTGTCGGCGCAGTCTGCGGTTACAGCAATGGCTCTTTGAAGGGCGATACCGTGGACGGCACCGAAGCCGAGGTGGAAGCTGCGCTGACCTCGGCACAGGCGCAGGGCATCGGCGGTGTGGCCGGTGTGATTGAAGTCAGCGATTCTAAGTCAGTAATCAAGCTGTCTGCATCGGGTACCGTAACCGGTACGCTGCCGACCGGCGATACTGCGCGCGGTATCGGCGGTATTGCGGGCAGCCTGACAACAAACGGTGCCGCAGTCAAAACCCTCACCAACAGCGCTGCTGTAACGGGCAATCGCTCGGTTGGCGGCATTGCAGGCTATTTCTCCGGCAAGGATCAGGCCACGGGAAAAGATATGTCTGGCTGCAAAAATGAGGGCCTGATTCTCAGCAGCACAGCCGCAGATGATCATTCGCTGGCAGGACGTTATATCGGCGGCATTGTCGGCTACGCGCATAATACGTCTCTTTCGGAATGCAGGAGCCGTGCCGGATATGCGGACGGCTACACCTATAAGCAGGAGGATAGAGACAAGCTGCGCGGCAGATATGTCGGCGGCATTATCGGCTACGGCGAACAAAGTGTGCTGTATGACTGCGAGACCGAGGCAAACGGCTACGTTCTCGGCAGCGAGTATGTCGGCGGCATCATCGGTGCGCTGAATCAGTCTGATACGCAGACGGCACTGCTCAGTGAAAACGGCACCAGAACAACCGTTAACGCAAGCTATGTCATCGGCAATTCGTATGTCGGCGGCATCATCGGTGAGAATAAAGGCGGTTCGACGATCAAAAACTGCGTCAACACAGGTGTCGTTGCGGGATACAATGCGTATATCGGCGGTATTTGCGGTGCAAATGAGAACAATGCGGCCATCATAAACTGTGCAAGCTATGTTTCGGACACCAATAATGCGATCTACAGGCGTGTCACGGACTGGGGAGCCGTCGGCAGCTATGCGGGCGGTCTGACCGGCTACAACAGCGGCACGATCATCTTCAGCGACAAGGATAACGCAGTCTCTAACCGGAGTGTGGCGGGTATCGTTGTCGGCAGGCACTATGTCGGCGGTCTGGTCGGCTATAACGACACGGACGGCACGATTGACATCAATTACACGCTCATCGGCGGCCGTGTTGCCGCAACCGGAGACTGCGTCGGCGGTCTGGTCGGTCTGAATGCTTCGACAAAGCTGCTCGAGAAGAAGCTGACCATCAAGCCGAGCAGTGTGCAGGGACGGTACTATGTCGGCGGTGCGATCGGTGCAAATGTGGTCAACCCGGGAGAGAATGTCACGGTCAGCGGTCTCAAGGTCGATAACAGCCTTGGCACGGTCACTGCAGAGGCATTCTGCGGCGGTCTGATCGGCTATCAGCGCACTTACACGGAGAAAGACCGGGCAGGCGGAACGCTGTATGCACTTCTGCCGGGCATCGCGGCAAACAACAGCAATGTGCCGGGAACGGTCAAGGCATCTACCAATACGCATACCATCACCATCACAGCGGACGGCAACAGTGCAGGCAGGCTGTCTGCAGTTTCCAACAACATGACCATCCGCGCGTATGCGTATGCAGGCGGCATTATCGGCAGCTGTGAGCCGCAGACCCGGATGAAGGTGGAGCACTGCCTGAACACAGGCGGCTTTGACCGTCCGGCAGAGGACACCTTCCCGGACAGCAAGCTGAAAACCGGTGTGGATATGGTATCCTATCTGCAGGCGCAGAAGTACACGGATGCCGCGAAGGCGCTCTCCGATGAGCTGGGCAGCAGCGAGCTGCGTGTTTCCGTTATCGGCGGTGTGATCGGCGTCAACGGTGAGAATCATGTGATAGACCACTGTGCCAACAAGGGCACGATGAACGGCCTGAATGCCATGGGCGGCGTGGTCGGTCTGAACGAGGGCATCATCCGCGACTGCACGCTCTCCGGCAGCATGGGCAGTGCAACGCAGGATTATATCGGCGGTATCGCGGGTCTGAATGTCGGCAGCAGGACGGCGGGCACGATTGAAAACTGCACGACCGAGAAAAATTGCACCGTCACCGGACGGAACACGGTCGGCGGCATCGTCGGCTATAATCTCAGCGGCGGCAGGATACAGAACAATACCAGCAGCGCTAATGTCAGCGGTGCAGGCCGTGTCGGCGGTATTGCGGGCGAAAACGGCGGTGCGATTACGCTTTCGAGCACACCGGCAGGAAAGCGCCGTGTCAACGGCAGCGGCAGCGGTGTCGGCGGCGTGATCGGCGTGAATACCGCAACCGGCACGCTCAGTCCGGCAAGCGGCAGCGTGCAGGGCGATGTCATTGCTGCGGATAACAAGCTGACCGTGCGCGGCAGCAGTATGGTCGGCGGTATTGCCGGCATCAACCGCGGCACACTCGGCGGCACGAGCATCAACTGCCTGACCAATCGGGCGGCAGAGGTCCGTGCAGCGGCGGGCAGTGCAGGCGGCGTTGTCGGCGCGCAGGAGGGCACAAAGGCTGTTCTGCGGTACGCGAAGAATCTCGGTCAGGTGACCGCAAATGTCGGTGCGGCAGGCGGCATTGTCGGCATGAACAGCGCGAGCAGCATGGTTGAGAACTGTATCGGCAACGGCAGTGTCACCAGTAACGACGGCTATGCAGGCGGCGTTGCCAGCGAAAACTACGGCACGATCAGGAGCTGCAGCGTCGGCACGGATAACAGGGTAACGCTTATCACCCGCAACAAGACTGCGGCAGGCGCGATCTGTGCGGTAAACCACAAGGGCGGTACGGTTCAGGGAGCGACACTCGGCGATCATATCACGATTTCCGGCAGTGCATTCATTCTGGGTGCTGTTGTCGGAGACAACAGCGGTACGGTCACTGCAACCGAGGTTTCGCAGCAGCCGACATACAGCGTTTCCGCAAGCACGCTGCAGGTCGGCGGTGCAGTCGGCATCAATCGAGCGGGCGGTACGGTCAGCAAGGTGAAGGTCACCTCGGATTTCGAGAAATTCACGAAGTATACCTATCTCGGCGGTGTAGTCGGTCAGAATAATGCAAGCGGCAAGGTAACCGAATGTACGTACTCCGGCACGATCGACGAAGGAAAGAGCGCGGTCGGCAACTGCTACGGCGGCATTGCCGGACTGAACGGCGGTCTGCTGCAGGGCAGCACCGTTTCCGGACTGACGCTGACGGCGGACGGTGTGTACACCGCAACCTCCACCAGCTCGGCGGCAGAGAAGGAACGCCTGTCCTCGCATATCGGCGGCATTGCAGGCAAGAATGATACGACCGGCATCATCGAGCAGTGCTACATAGACAACATCGGAACCGGCACGATCACGGTCAAAAACGGCATGGTCGGCGGTGTGACCGGCTATAACAAGGGCACGATCACCATGTCCGGCGATAAGAGCACCGAAACCTTGATGGAAAATGTCAGCAAGGTGAGCGACCTGCTGTCCAATGCCGAGGCACAGAAGCTGTCTGCGGATTCCACCTGGGTAAGGTGGGCAGACCGGACGGATGTGGAAAAGCTGTTCTACAACGGCGGCAGCAAGAGCGTAGCGGCAGACCGCACCATGCAGATCATCGTATCGAGCAACGGCAACCTTGGCGGCGTGGCGGGCTACAATGCGCCGACCGGTGAGCTGAATCGCTGCGTCAGCGGCAGCTGGCTGCTGGTCAACAAGTCGGACGGCATCGGTGTCGGCACCGGCGGTATTGTCGGCATGAACGAGAGCGAAAAGGACCTGTCCTATCTGCTCAATCAGGCGTTTGTCGGCCGTCAGCTGGCAAACGGCGCGACCAGCCGATTTGCAGGCGGTATCATCGGCACGCAGTCCAACAAGACCACAAGCGACTGGACGATCGAAAACTGTATCAATTATGGTACGGTGTACGGCTATCAATCGCACTATTCGGGCGGTATCGTCGGCCAGTGGACCAATAACGGCGGTACGATTGAGAACTGCTACAACTACGGCAATCTGCAGACCACGTATGAAACCGGCTGGGTCGGTGCATCCGGCGGTATCGTGGCACAGCTGTATCATGCGGCCTCCGGTCAGGATTTCAATATCATCAGCTGTCAGAATCACGGCAGCGTTTTTGGCCGGGATGGTGCAAACTATTATCATTGGGAGAACGGCAAGAGGGTCAAGGACTGCGCGAACGACAGTGCGGGCATCCTTGGCAACGTTACGGTTTATACGACGTATGATATAAATGCTGCACAGAAGTTCACCATTAACGTTTCGGATTGTGTCAATGCGCCGGGCGTTAAGATCTATTCATCCTCCATGGCCTCCGGTATCGTGGGTTACTTCTCAACAGATACGGCAAGCAGCAAGAACGGCGGTCCAATCGGCACTTCGACCGCAAATATCGTGCTGAATATCGACCGCTGCCGCAACTATGCGGAAACACTGGTCGGCGGCAACAATTATATCGCCGGCATCTTTGGCGACCGGTATAAGGACGGCACTGTGGCGCAGGATAATACTTATATCCAGAACTGTTACTCGGTCATCGGTTCGGATGCGGGTACCAGTACAGGCATCGTATCGCTGAATAACGCCAGCCTGAGCAGCTCCCTGAGCGGTGATAAGGTGGGAAACAATTATTATTTCTTTGATACATGGGGCTTGACGAACACTGCCGGACGAATCTTTGACAGCAGTAATACGCGCAATGAATCACGAAAGGGATTTTCCCGCATGGTTGCCTATGGATACTGGGCAGGCAGTGACGGAAAATGGGCGAATAAGAGCTTTGCCGCCATTGCCGGTCCGCAGCTTGGCGTGATCGACTATACAGACAACCGGATGTATTACAATGTAACAACGGCAAACTCTACGATCGATGAGCATGGCATTATCCGTACGAATATCAATGGTTCTGACCAAATTACGGGACGGATTTTGTTCACCATGCCGGATACACCAACATATAGAGATATTGCACAGACGAATGGACACGGTGCTTCGTGGCTGCGCCCGCTGCTGTATCAAAAGAATACGGTGTTCAACACAGAGCAAAAGCTGTTTGATGAGTATGTTCGAGAGAACTATCGCGACATGGAGCACGACCAAACCGACAAAAAGCTGGATGCCTCGTTCATGGTCGATTTGAAACAGCAGACAGACGGCAGTTTCGATGTATCCATCGAGGATACGGACCGTCCTTTGTACTACGAGGGTACAGTGCTCGTTGATGACAAGGAAGTAATGTCCAATCTGCGCTTTATCCCGAACCGAAAGGGACAGGGACAGTGGGACCCGAAGCTGGACGGCATACAGGCGTACGGCTCCGGTACGACCAGCGGTTCGTTCCAGCTGCCGGCAAGCCTTGCGGCAGACACAGCAGGCAAGACCGTTACATTGTCGGTTCGTGCTGTCAGTCTGTTTGAGGATACCGCGCCTTCTGCATGGAAAACTGCGGCGACGCAGGATGTGTCGGTGCTGCCGACACCGGATGTCAATATCCGACTGGTGAGCCATTGGAACAATGGCGCTAAATACCAGATCTCGCTGAAAAACCTTGCGGATTATGCGGTCTTCAGCAACTGGAAGGTCACCTTCAGGCTTGGCTCGCAGACCGTGACCATTGATCAGAACAATCATACCGCCGAGATCAACGGCGATGATTTGAAGGAGCTGATCGTCACGGCAGCGGCAGGCATTACGAACGGCATTCAGCCGGCTTCCGTGACGGATACCATCCCGACTGACACGCCGAAGTACAAGCCGGACGGCAGTATTAACAGGCTGTCGGTATCGTACTCGGGCAGTACGGTGGATGATTGCACGGTCACGGCTGCACTGACGGTCAACGAGTCGCAGATGGAAACACCGCCGATTTACCGTATCGAGGTGCTCGGCACGGTTGGCACAAATGAGTATGTGTTTGCATATGAGGATGTGCTGACCTCGGCGGGCAACACGGTTACGGCAAACTTCCGCGACCTGCCGAAGGAGTATTTCGCGGAGAATGTCACAAATCGTCGGGTGCGTGCATGGTACGCCGCATCCGGTCTGGGACCGGTTTACACCTATGGTGATACCCGGCAGACCGGCGATGCGTCTGTTACGATGCGGACTTACAGCGCGGAGGGCGTTCAGCAGCAGGACAAGATCATTTACAGCCATGTCCTTGGCCACGCGACTGCCTTTGCAAACTACATTAGAACCGCGGCGCTGAACATCAAGCCGCTGACGGCGCCGGAGCTGAACGACCCGGAACTGATGCAGGAAGATAACGGCAGTATCAGCTACCGGTTCTCGTGGACGCAGTCCGGGCAGGGGACTGCAGTGCCGCACTACAGCGTCAAGCTGACCGGCATTACTGCGGCAGGCGCAAGAATCGGCATTCCGGTCAACGAGGTTTACGGTACGCAGGAGAATCCGAATACTTCCCAATCGTTCACCATCAGCGCGGACGACTGGCAGTATGCCGAGGTTGAGCTGACCGTTACCCGTCTGGGACAGGCATACGGCGAGGTTGGCCTGAGTACGACGAAGAAGTACGCTGTCAAGCAGCGCCTTGAGCGTCCGGGACAGCCGTCGGTAACCAACCCGGATACCAACGAGCTGGAATACACCATCGGCTGGAGTGCCATCGGCAGCGAAAACGGCTGTGCAGGCTATCAGATTTATGTGCAGCCGGAGGGCGAAACGGCCGCTGCCCTGGGTGCGCTTGTGCCCGTCAGGGGCGGCACCTGCTCGGTAAGCCGCAGTCTGGAGTCTTACGCCGGCAAGACAATCGACCTCTATCTGGTGGCGGTGGCTGCTGATGATTCCGGCTATGCGGACAGCCCGAACGGTATCGTGTACACGATGACCGTGCCGAAGCGTCTGGATACGCCGAGCGTCAAGTGGTCGTACAACTGGAATGCGGCAGCAAACAACCCGATTCCGGCGGCCGGCTTCCGAAGCGGCGGCCTGCAGGTCACCGTTACGCCGGAGAATGAGGCCAGTGTACCGCCCGGCGGCAGCACCTATCTGCTGCGGGCAAAAATCACCGGGACGGACGGCACAACGGAGACTTACCCCGTTTCCGCAATGAGCGAAAGCGGCGGCAGCTACGTCTGCAGCCTGACCGATCTGAATACGAAATACGCAGGCTGTTCTGTACGGTTTGAGGCTCGTATTTCGCAGTCGGCGGGACAGGTAAGCTCGGTCTGGGTATCGAGCGGCGATGTGGTATTCCCGCGTGTGAAGCTGGAAGCGCCGAGCGCGTCGCTGGCAAACGTGAATGAGACGCTTGCGGTCAGCTATGGCCCGATGAATCGTCTTATCAACACGGCAGAGTGGGATGCACAGCTTACCGCGCTCTCGTGGGACGAGGTGGCAGAGGCTGACCTGTATCGGATTGAATTGACCGATAAGGACGATAAATCCACGACTGTTACCGTCGATATGAGCGGGAACCTGCCGGAGATTATCATAAATGGTCAAAATACGTTTGCAGTTGCAGGGGATGACTGGTATACTGTAAAACAGGGCAGTGCGGTCAACGGCAGATACAGCCTTACCAATGGCAGCATTCGTTATTACAGCTATCAGCCGGATACCATGCTGCAGGTGAAGAACGGCACATTTACATTGAAGCTGCCTAACATTTTCTCCGTGGTAACGCACGAGAATCAGACCCTGCAGCTGACGAATGGTATACAGATCAGCAGGGTAACTGTCATTGCGGACAGCAAGAGCGACCGTTATACGGAATCCGATCCTGCTGAGCGCAAATTTTAGTTACGAAGGGAGGCGGCAGACATGAAGCGGATACGTCAGGGCTGGAACACCCTGCGGCGCAGCAGGCGAAGCGGTGTTTCGCTGATCGTAGCACTTTGTGCTGTCGCCGTCCTGATCGGACTTTCGCTCAGTATCGTGTATTCCTCCTCCATGCTGCTCTCGCGGGCCAACCGCAAGATCGGCAGGGAACGCTGTTATCAGCTGGCGCAGTCCTTTGCACAGGTGCTGGACAGCGAACTGCAGGAATACAAAACAATAAAACCGGAATTAGATACCAATTTTGCGCCGGAAGGCTGTTTCTACCGTGAAGTGAACAACATTTTAGCGGAAGATACAGGATTGGGTATTTACGATCCGGATCGTTCGGATGAAACCACTGCCTGCTATAATGCGGGTTCGACCGAGGATAACTACGGCAGGATTACGATTCTGCTCCGTGATGTTACCGATGTGCAGGACCCGATCACAGGCGATACCTTTGCATACGATGATCGGAACGAAGGCACCGAAAAAGCAGAGCAGACAACCTTTAACAGACATCAGGTTTGGGTAGGCGTCAAGGCGGAAAAGGGAGCGGACAGCTACATGTACACCACAGAATACCGCCGAAAGGACAGTTTTCAGCCAATCTACACATGGAAAGGGGAAGACGGCGTCAGCGGACAGTTCCAGGTCTACTGGGTAAACGGCCGCTTTTGCCGAAGTGCCAACGGCAAGGAGCCGGTAGAACCCAAGGTCATTGGCGAGGGCGAGGATGCCCGCACGGAGCATGTGGAGATCAGCTACACCTATGATATCAACAATCCAACGTACAGCCGATACGAACCCATCCACAAGCCGGCAGCCCGGACAACCGGAGGTGCAGCCGATGAATAGACTGATTCGCGTGCTGCGCGACCGCCGGGGCGAATCCATGGTGGAAATTCTGGTTTCCACGGTGGTGTTCATGCTGCTGCTGGGAGCGCTGAACGGCGCAGTCGGCTTTGCCTCAAATGCGCAGCGCAAGTCGGAGCAGCTCCGCAGGGACGCGACCGAACTGCAGGAAAGCGTGCGCGGGAGTGCAGAAGTCGCGGACGGCGAAGCTGCCGCGTACGATTTTAAGGTGACGACGTCGAACGGCGAAGATACCGATATTGACGCCTTCCGCGTACAGGTAAAAAAGCAGACCGTAAACGCCAAAACCGAGGACGGCAAAACCGTGCCCTTCTACCGGTTTGCGAAGGGAGAGTGACGGCATGAAACGCATTCGCTCAATCCTGCGCGGCCGGGAAGGCATGACACTGGTGGAGCTGGTGGTCGGCGCCGGACTGCTGTGTCTGGTCATCGGCGTATTCAGTGCGTCGCTGCGACCGGCGGCCGAGGTATCGCGCCGCACGCAGGAGCTGAACAGCGCCGAGCTGATCGCGGACGACCTGCTCGAAACCGTGCGCAGCAAGGTGGAGACCGCCACGGATTACATCAAATGCTACGATAACGGCGCGGACGTAACGAATAAAACCGGTTCGTCCGAAGGCTCGGCGATCGAGTTTGGCTATGAGACCGAACAGGGATATAACGCGGCGGAACTGCTGACGGCAGACGGCTGCGGACCAACCAAAATCGTGATTGCCGATAAGGACTCCGGCGAGCAGCCTCGGGTGGAAAAGGGTTATCTTGTCGAGCGCTATTATAAAGACGGCTACAGTCAGGATGCGGACGGCAATCCCATTGCCCGAGCCATGACGAAAACCTACGCAGAGGGCTTTTATATGGGTCTCCGCGCCGGACTGCATTTCAAAATCGACGAAGCAAAGCACACCGTTACCGCCACCGTGACAATTTACCGCGATCAGGATTTGACCGATAAAATCTATTCGGATTCGCTCATTATCGACCTGCGGTACGATATTTCGATGAAAACCGGGGTAACGGCAACGAAAAAGCCGGCATAACGGCAATACAATATGTGTAACTCTGCGGAGCACCGCCGCGGTTTACAGAAATAGAAAAACAAAAATGAAATTGGAGGAATAAGATCATGATGGAAAAAATGATCGCGCTGCAGCAGAAGCGCCGCAGCAAGAAGGGCGGCTTTACGCTGGTAGAGCTGATCGTGGTTCTGGTTATTCTGGCAATTCTGGCAGCACTGCTGATTCCGGCGCTGACTGGTTATATTGACAAGGCGAAGAACAAGAAGATTGTTGCTGAGTGTCGCCAGTCTGTAATGGCTGCACAGACTTTGGTCGATGAAGCCTATGGTAAGAATTCTGGTACCATCGAGATTGGTGCTGGTAAAACTGTTACACTGACCGAAATTGAGAAGTTGGCTGAAGTACCGAGCGGCACTGTACAGAGCGCTAAGACTGACGCTGCAGGTCATGTAACTGAACTTGTATATAAGAATGGCAAGACTGTTACCTATAAATGGGAAAATAATCAGGGTACATACACTGACCCGTCCTAATCAGATGTTCAACTTTATTAACCACCCCGCCCGCACCGCACCGTCTAACCACGGTGCGGTACGGTGTCCGTCGGTGGTGACCTGATTCATACCGCTGTAACGATGCGGAACGCAGTAACGGTGCCTGCGTTCGGCTTGTGGACGGTATGGCGGGTCACAGCCCCTTAACGTTTAAGTGGCTGTGACCTGTCATGCGGTTTTTGCATGGTAGATTCTATTTGTAAAAAATCATTCCAAACCAACCCAAACGAGGAGGAAACCAATGCTTTACATCGCCTATGCTGTATTATGGCTGTTACGGTTCGCATTGGGCGCATGCGTATTCAGCTTTCTCGGAGTGGTGGTATGGCGCCTGCCGCGCAGAGAGAGCGTGGTGAAGGGACGCAGTCACTGTCCGGCGTGCGGGCGCACGCTGTCGGCGGCGGAGCTGATCCCGTGCCTGAGCTTTCTCCTGCAGGGCGGCAAATGCCGCGGCTGCGGTGCAAAAATCCCTGCAAGGGATTTCTGGATCGAGGTGCTCGGCGGCTTGTGCTCCTGTGCCTGTGCATACGCCTTCGGCGGCGAGACCGCACAGGCGGCGCTGGCGTTCGCCGTGCTCGGTATTCTGACGGTCGTGGCGCTCATGGACATGGACACACTTGAAATCTACGATCGGTTTCCGGTGCTGCTGTTTGTCTGCGGCATCGCTGCGCACATACTTATCCCCAGCCTGGGGATAAAATCGCGGCTGATCGGCTGCGTGATCGTCAGCGTGCCGATGCTGCTTCTGGCGCTCATCGTGCCCGGCGGCTTCGGCGGCGGTGATATCAAGCTGATGTTCGGCGCGGGCTTTTTCCTCGGCGCAAAGCTGACGGTCGTTGCCGCGTTTATCGGCATTCTGCTCGGCGGCGGCTTCGGTGCGCTGCTGCTCGCCCAAAAGAAGGCAAACCGGAAAAGCCAGTTCGCATTCGGTCCGTTTTTGTGCATCGGCATTGCGATCGCCATGTTTTTCGGAGAAACGATCGCGGACTGGTATATGGGATTATTGTAATGAATGGAGAGGAGGGTCAGCATGGCTGCGTCCAACAACCACAGGCTGACCGTCACGGTCAAACCGAACAGCGGTCACACGCTGTTCCACTACACGGCAAAGGACATAGACGGAAAGATAGTCCGCGGCGCAATGGAGGCTGCGGACTATGACACGTTGTATACACAATTACTCGCTCAGGGGCTGTATCTGCAGAGTGCGACCCGCCGCGGTGCGGGCCGCAAGCCGCGCACCCTGCGTCCGCAGGAGCTGAGCGACCTGTGCCGTCAGCTGTCCACGCTACTGGCTTCGGGTGTCAGTCTGGTGCGCGCACTGACGATCATCTCGCAGGATGAGGGCATCAGCGCGGGTCTGCGCCGCATTTACGAGAATGTTCTGGGTGAGGTGCGGAAGGGCTCCAGCCTGTCCGCCGCACTCGAGGCGCAGCAGGTGTTCCCAACGCTCATGCTCGGCATGATCCGCGCAGGCGAGGGCAGCGGCAAGCTGGATCAGGTCGCGGAGCGGCTCGCCATCCACTACGAGAAGGCGCACCAGATGAACCAGCAGGTCAAGTCGGCGCTCATGTACCCGATGATCCTTGCGATTCTGGCGGTCGCGGTCGTTATCGTTATCGTAACCTTCGTGCTGCCGCAGTTCAGCGATCTGTTCTCCACAATGGATTCGCTGCCGGGCGTTACGCTGGCGCTGATGGCGTTTTCTAATTTTATGGTTACCAAATGGTATCTGATGCTACTGGGTGTCGCGGCAGTGGTCATGGTTATCCGCACGCTGCTGCGCATTCCGGCTGTCCGGCTGGAAATGGACCGACGCAAGCTCAAAATGCCGGTTTTCGGTCCGCTCAATCAGGTTATCTGCACGGCGCGGTTCGCGCGAACCATCAGCAGCCTGTACTCGAGCGGTCTGCCGATCGTCACTGCGCTGCAGACCGCCCGTGATACCATCGGCAACGCCTACATCGTTTCGCAGTTCGATGATGTGCTCGTGCAGGTGCGTTCGGGCGTCAGCCTGTCCGCCGCCCTCGAGACGGTGGATGGCTTTCAGCGCAAGCTGTGCAGCAGCATCGCAGTTGGCGAGGAGACCGGACGACTGGACTCCATGCTGGATTCCATCGCGGATTCGATGGAGTACGATGCACAGCAGGCGAGCAAGCGCATGATGACCATTCTGGAGCCGATGCTGATCGTGCTGATGGCGTTTGTGGTCGGCTTTATCATTATCGCGGTCATGTCGCCGATCATCGGCTCGTACAGCGCGATAGAGAGTTCGGGGAATGTATAACCTCGGAAACGTGTAAACCTCACAAAAGGGGAGAAATGAGAATGAACACAACCGTTTTGGCGCTGCAGGAGGAGCAGGTGCTTGTCGCGGTCGGCAAGTCCGGCGCGCAGCCTTCCGTGCAGGCGCTTTACAGTGCCCCCGCACACGGCGGCGGCATGGAAAACTGGGAGAAGGCGATAGGCGCACTCTGGCAGCAGCACAGGCTGCCGACCCGCGGCATCACGCTCGTCCTGCCGGATGAGGCGGTTGCCACCAAGACTATCACCGCACCGAGCATGCCGGAAAACAAGCTGGAGGAGCTTGTGCGGCACGAAATGCGTCCGCGGGAGGATCAGCTTGCGGCGGCGGACTATGTGCCGCTCGGCACAGATGCCGAAGGCCGTCAGCAGCTGTTCTGCGCTGCCTGCCGCAAGGAAACGATGGAGGAATACCTTGCAATGACCGATCGGCTCGGTCTGCACCTGGAGAACGTTACCGTTACCATGGCAGGACGGCTCAAGCTCCTGCATGCCATGCAGCCCATGCAGGGCAAGACCTGTATCTGGCTGTGCTTTGAGGGCAGCAGCGTGCTTTCGCTGCTGGTCGAGAACGGAGAGTACCGTTATTCAAGCCGCAACCGTATTTTCAGTGAGCCGGGCACGGTGGATTTCGGCACCGAGATGACGAGGGATGTCTCCGGTACGATGCAGTTCCACACGGCAAGCCGCTCGGGCGGCACGCTGACCGATGTGTATTACGCCGGCTGCTCGGATGATGATTTCGAGGTGTGTCTGGCGGGTATCCGCGGTCTGGGTCTGGAAGTGAGCCGTCTGCCCGAATGCCGTGCGTTCCGCGCCCTGCCGAACGGCGAGCGGCTGAACGACTGGCTCGGCTGTGCCGAGGCTTTGATTCGCGTGCTTCGTGCAAACAAGGAGCTGGATCTGCTCCGCAGCTATCGGCGTTTGTCCCGCGGCAGCAAAGGGCAGACCGGCCTGCTGCACAGCTTCTACACACCGATTGCGGTGTGTCTGGTGGTGTGCGCTGCGGTCTGGTGTGTGTTTCTGCGGATGAACAGCAGCCTGAGCCACAGAACCGACGACATCAACGACTGGCTGAACGATCCGACTGTGATCGAGCAGTACAACGAGGCTGCCGAAAAGCAGCAGCGCAATGACAATCTGGTGCAGGGACTGCAGCAGGTGCGCAATCTGACGGACGCGCTTGCCACCTATCCGCAGGTGGACAGCACCCTGATGAGCAAAATCGGCGCGGCAGGCGGCGCTCAGGTCAGCATGGTGCTGACCGGCTACGATGCGGCCACCGGCGCGCTGCAGTTTGATGCACAGAGCGGCAGCGTTATCGACATTCCGAGCTATGTGCTCAAGCTGCAGAAAACCGGTCTGTTCCGCAAGGTGGACTACACCGGCTATACCTATGAGGACGGCGTGTACGTTCTCAGCCTGAACTGTATCCTGCTGGGAGAGGAGGCAGCCGAATGAACATCGTTGTAACCGAACGTGATAAAAAGCTGCTCCGGCTGGTGGCCTGTCTGGCGATAATCGTCATTTTCGGCATGTATCTCATCCGTCCTGCGATGAAAAATCACGAAACGCTGCAGAACGAGTATGACGCCGCCGAACAGAAACAACAGGAATATCAGACGCAGATTGCCACACTCGTGACGATTGACGATATTATCGCGCAGAATAAAGCCGCGCTGAACACGGCAAGCGAAAAATACTACAAGGGCGATCTGGAAACCCGTCAGATGGACGATATCATCACGGGTATCGCGCTCGAGAACGGACTGTTTCCGCAGTCGCTGACGCTGACGGAAGCCGCTCCGGGTGCGGTCAGCGCGTATCTCGCTGAGCAGGAAGCTGCACAGACGGACGGCAGTGCGGACACCTCATCCGATACGGAATCCGCCGATTCGACCGACGATACATCGGCAGCGCCGGTGCAGCCGGTCAACTGCGTTTACATCGGCACTGCGACTATCTCGGCGCAGGGCGCCGTAACCCAGTGGCTGAACTTTCTCGATGAGGTAGAGCACAGGTACAAGGGTCTGCGCGTGACCAATTTCAGTATTGCAGACTATGATTATGTGGAGAACAACACGCAGGCGGTCAGCACCAATCTGATCACCGGCACGCTGGAGATCTATATGTGTGTCAGCGACAAGGAGGCAGACGCATGAAAACCAATTTGCGTATCGGCGAAGTGCTGATGGAGCGCAATTACATCACGCAGGAGCAGATGGAGCAGGCGCTCGCCTACCAGAAGGAGCACCGTGAAAAGCGAGTCGGTCAAATCCTGATCGAGTTGGGCTTTGTCACCGAGACGCAGGTGATCGAGGCACTGGCTGCCCGTCTGGGACTGGAAATTGTGAGCATCGGACAGATGCAGGTCGATCTGACCGCTGTCCGCATGATTCCGCGCGAGCTGGCGGAAAAGCAGAACCTGCTTGCGGTCGGCTTTGCGGACAAGAGCCTCGAGGTCGTGACGAACGATCCGCTCAACTACTTTGCCTTTGAGGAAGTGCGCCAGCTGACCGGCTGTCAGGTGGTCATCCGCCTGAGTGAAATGGGTCCGCTGCAGAGCGCGATTCGCTACTATTACGCCGAGGTCGGCGCGCAGCAGGCGGCACAGACCGCCAACGAGGACTTTGCAGAGCGTAATGTGGAGATGCTGCAGGTCGAAGAAAGCGAAAGCGGTGATCCGGAAGCGCCGATCGTCAAGCTGCTCAACAGCCTGCTCGACCGTGCAATCAGCACCGGCGCGAGCGACGTGCATATCGAGCCGTTTGAGGGCAGCACGCGCGTGCGCATGCGTATCGACGGCACGATCGTCGATTATGTAACGCTGCAGCGCAGTGTGCATCAGCCGCTGATCGCGCGTATCAAGATCATGGCGAACCTCGATATTGCCGAGCGCCGTCTGCCGCAGGACGGTCATTTCCGTATCCGTGTGAGACAGAGCGAGTACGTCAACATCCGTGTATCGCTGCTGCCGACCGTGTTCGGAGAAAAGGCGGTGCTGCGAATTCTGGCAACGGCCGGTCAGGTCGATTACGCCGGCCACTTCGGCATGGATGACGAAAGCTATGCAAGGTTCCTGCCTATGCTCAACTCACCGAACGGTATTATTTATATCACCGGTCCTACCGGCTCGGGTAAGTCCACCACACTGTACATGGTGCTCGAGTACCTGTCGCACCGGCAGGTGAATATCTCCACGGTTGAGGATCCAGTGGAGAAGAACGTGCCGAGCATCAACCAGACGCAGGTCAATCCGGTTGCCGGACTGACGTTTGAGTCCGGTCTGCGCGCGCTGCTGCGTCAGGACCCGGATATCATCATGGTCGGTGAGACCCGTGACGGCGAAACCGCCGGTATTTCGGTTCGTGCCGCCATCACCGGTCACCTGGTGCTGAGTACGCTGCATACCAACGATGCGGTTTCGAGTATCGTCCGTCTGGCCGATATGGGCATCGACCATTATCTGATCGCAAATTCGCTGGTCGGTCTGGTCGCGCAGCGACTGATGCGCAAGGTGTGTCCGCACTGCGGCAGAGAGGTCGCAGTTACGCCGCAGGAGCAGGCGCTGCTCGGCAAGGATATCACGACCATCAAGCGCGGCACAGGCTGTACGCACTGCAACGGCACCGGCTACCGCGGCCGTATTGCTGTGCATGAGATCGTCACGATCGACCGCAATATCCGCCGCATGATCAGCCGCGGCGCCGAAACCGAGGAGATCGAGGCCTACGCGCGGGAACAGCAGGGCATGCGCAGCCTGAAGGAAAAGGGTCTGGAGCTGGTAAAACAGGGTGTTACTACACCGGAGGAGTTGCTCAGGATCGCGTATTACGCATAACCGGAAACCGCTCTGTATCTTTTGATACAGAGCGGTTTTAACGATTATGAGCAGAATTACAGAACGAAATCCGCATAAATGAACTTATGTTCACTATTGATTGGCTCCCCGGAGCCGAAAACTTTTCCTTTACATTCTTATCTCAAGCGGGTATAATACCCATTGATGGATGGCATTCCGCAGAGCGGAAGCTATACCTTGTCACAACATGTTTTTCAAATTTTTCCGACAGTGATTTTACGTTGCGTCACACCACAGAAAGCGGGTGACAGCATGAACATTGGCATTGTTGGAGCAGGAAAAGTCGGCTTTTCCTTCGGCAGACTGCTTGCCGAAAAAGGCGTGCGGATATCCGGCTATTACAGCCGCAATTCCGACAGCGCAAGAGAAGCCGCAGAATTTACAAATTCCGGACACTATACCGACCTGGGCAAACTCATCGAAGATAGTGACGCGATTTTCATCACCGTTCCGGATAATGCGATCACCGAGGTGTATCGGCAGGTCGCAGAATTTGAAATTCAGGACAAGTATATATGTCATTGCAGCGGCGCCTGCACAGCCGAGGAAGCCTTTCCCGGTATTCGTGCGCAGGGAGCCTATGCAATATCCATTCATCTGCTATTTCCGATCAGCAGCAAGTATAACTGCTGGCGGGAGCTGGCAGGTGCTTTTTTTTGCGTCGAGGGAGACACGCAGGCGGTCGAGGTCTTTGTGCCGCTGCTGCGCGGACTGGGACTGCAGGTGCAGACCATTTCACCGGAGAGCAAGGCGCAGTACCACCTCAGCTGTGCGCTGGCGAGCAACTTTGTCTGTGCACTCGTGCAGCGCAGCGCAGAGCTGCTGAGCGGCTGCGGATTCTCCGAAACGGACGCACTGCACGCGCTTGCGCCGCTCATGCGGAGCAATCTGGCGCATGTAATCGAGCACGGTGCCGTCTCAGCGCTGACCGGACCCATTGAGCGCGTCGACACGCAGACCGTGCAAAAGCATCTGTCGTGCCTGACGGAACGAGACGACCGGCAGCTTTACGCGCTGCTGGGACTCGAACAGGTCAAAATGGCACAGGAAAAACATCCTGAGCAGGATTACGGCACGCTTGCCGCCCTGCTGAACAGGGAAAAGGAGCAGAAAGAATGAAGAACACAGTGAGTACATTTCTCTCGATGAAGCAAAACGGCGAGCGCCTCACCGAGATTACCAGCTACGATTACACGACCGCCAAGCTGGTGGAAAAAGCGGGCATCAACGCCATTCTGGTGGGTGATTCGCTCGGCATGACCATGATGGGCTATGACACGACCCTGCCGGTTACGATGGAGGACATGATCCACCACAGTGCCTGCGTCGTGCGCGCGTGCGAGAACACCATGGTCATCATGGATATGCCGTTTATGAGCTATCAGGCGTCGGTTTCCGAAGCCGTGCGCAACGCAGGCCGGCTGATGAAGGAAGCGCGCGGACACGCGGTCAAGCTGGAGGGCGGCGCAGCCGTTGCTGAGCAGATTCGCGCGATTACAGACGCCGGTATTCCGGTGCAGGCACATATCGGCATGACGCCGCAGAGCGTCAACGTGTTCGGCGGCTTTAAGGTACAGGGCAAGGGCGAGGATGCGGCAAAGCGGCTGCTCGAGGATGCCTTCACCGTACAGGAGGCCGGTGCATTTTCGGTCGTGCTCGAGTGCGTACCGCCCAAGCTGGCGGCGCTCATCTCGAAAAAGCTGACCATCCCGACTATCGGCATCGGCGCGGGCGCAGGCTGTGACGGACAGGTATTGGTTTATCAGGATATGCTCGGCATGAATATGGACTTTACGCCCAAGTTCGCCAAGCAGTTCGACAATATCGGTGAGCGCATGGTGGACGCGTTCCGCGCTTACATGAACGAGGTGCAGAACGGCACGTTCCCGACCGAAAAGCAGAGCTTTGTCAAGTCCGACTGCAGCGATGAATATCTCGCCAAACTCGACGCTGAATTTTGAGAGAAACAGGAGCATATACAATGAAAATCGCAACAACCATCGCAGAAGTACGCGCACAGGTGCGCGAGTGGAAACAGCAGGGTCTGACCGTCGGTCTGGTGCCGACCATGGGCTATCTGCATGAAGGACACGCCAGTCTGGTCAAAACGTCTGTGCAGCAGTGCGACCGCACGGTAGCGTCCGTGTTCCTCAATCCGACCCAGTTCGGTCCGGGTGAGGATCTGGAGACCTATCCGCGTGATTTCGAGCACGACTGTGCACTGCTGACCGAGTGCGGCTGTGACATGGTGTTCCATCCTGAGGTGTCCGAGATGTACCCGGACGGCTTTGCCACCTTTGTTGAGGTGCAGTCCGAAATGCCGCGCCAGCTGTGCGGCAAGACCCGTCCGATTCATTTTCGCGGCGTGTGCACGGTCGTTTCCAAGCTGTTTAACATCGTAACGCCGGATAAGGCATTCTTCGGTCAGAAGGACGCACAGCAGCTGGCGATCATCCGCCGCATGGTGCTCGACCTGTCTATGAGCATTGAGATTGTCGGCTGCCCGATCATCCGTGAGGCGGACGGTCTGGCGAAGTCCTCGCGCAATACCTATCTGAGCGCAGAGGAGCGCAAGGCGGCGCTCGTGCTGTCGCGCGCTGTAAAGCTCGGTCAGGATCTGGTACAGAACGGCGAGAAGAACGCGGATGCAATCGTCAATGCCATGCGTGCGCTTATCGAGCAGGAGCCGCTCGCGCGTATTGATTACGTTTCCGCAGTGGACGGCCTGACCATGCTGCCGGTGCGTGAGATCAACGGCGGCGAACTGGTCGCTATGGCGGTTTATATCGGCAAAACACGCCTGATCGACAACTTTTCGGTGGAGGGATAAGCCATGACAGTACAGATGCTCAAGGGTAAAATTCACCGTGCAACGGTCAAGCAGGCTGAGCTGAACTACGTCGGCTCGATTACCGTTGATGCCGATCTGCTGGATGCGGCCGGTATTTACGAATATGAGAAGGTTGCCATCGTGGATATTGAGAACGGCAACCGCTTTGAGACCTATACGATCGCCGGTGAGCGCGGCAGCGGCATGATCTGCCTGAACGGCGCCGCAGCGCGCTGCGTCAGCGTCGGTGATAAGGTCATTCTGATGGCGTACGCGCAGCTGACGCCGGAGGAGGTCAAGAACGGCTATGCTCCGCAGGTCGTGTTCGTGGATGAGGAAAATAAGATTGTCCGCACCACCACCTATGAGAAGCATGGTCTGCTCAAGGATATGGCGTAATGAAAAAGGAGAACCCGGGTGGGTTCTCCTTTTTCATTGGTGCAGAGTTTGGGTAAGGTAGGAGTTGACGAATAGGTAAAATCCGTAGGTGCCGTCCGTCACAACGCGCAAACAAGTTGTGCGGCACTGTCATCCCTCAGGGGACTTTCTCTTGCCCTTCGGGCAGCTCACCTTATGCGCCCGCGCGGCGTCAGAGCACGTCCCCGCGCTCCGCAGAGCGCAGCTCTCCGTTGAGATTAAGCGAAAACCTTCTCGCCCGGAAAGGGCGTATTGCTAACGCAACTCGTGTGTCCCGCAAAACCGGTGCCGAGTAAACCGGCAAATCAAAATTATCGATTGAAGATTAAACCGACTCCATCTCCGCCGCAGAGGACTTGTCTGCGTTCTCTCGGAACAGCAGACCGAAAATGCGGCGCACCAGCGGACCGGCTGCAAAGAACTGCCACAGCAGCGCCATCGGGAAGTTCATAACGGTGGTCTGCACCCAGATTGCAAAGAACTGTGCGTTATGGCTGTCCTTGAACAGCAGGGTGGCAAAGAAGCTCATGCACGGGCACATCAGCCATACGGATGCGGCCGAGATAGCGAGCATAATGCTGGTCCGGCTGGCTTCGCGCGGATTGACAAGGCGGAATGCAACCTTCATCGCAAGCTTGCCGACAAACACCAGCTCGAGCAGAATTGCGATAACAGTCATGATCGGCCACTCGTGGAACACTGCGAGAAATACCCAGTTCTGCATGGAACCGGTGTTCAGCACGATGTTGTACGCTACCATGCCGTATACCATGACAGAAGCCATAATAATGGTGTAAATAACGTCCTGAAATTTGTTTTTTGGCATTTTGTTTTCTCCTTTTTGTGTATGTGAATATTTTTTGATAACGAATAGAAATGCAGCTGAACGCAAAAAAATAGGACGAAGTAAACTTTCGTCTACTTCGTCCTATGGACTACTTCAACTACCATTAATTATAGATATCATACCATATTTTGTGGGTGTTCGTCAAGGCTAACTTCGTTCTTGACAAGACTGTTCCCTGGGTGTATACTGTGTCTGTAAATGAGAACCCCCTCCATTGGGGGAGGGGTACGGATAGGAGATGCGATATGAAACAACGGTTTCGGGTGGGCGGCATGAGCTGCGCGGCCTGCTCCGCCCATGTGGAGAAAAGCGTTTCGGCGGTGCCGGGTGTCAGCGGCGTGCAGGTAAATCTGCTCGCCGGCAGCATGGCGGTCGAGTACGACGAAAACGCGTGCGACGCACAGACGATTATAAAGGCGGTCGAGTCCGGCGGCTACACGGCTGCGGTGGACGACGGCAGGCAGACATCGGCTCCGGCGCAAAGCCCGCAGGCGGACGAGGCGCTGAAGGAAATGAAGACTCGTATTATCGTTTCGGCGGTGTTCATGGTCGTTTTGATGTACTTCTCGATGGGTGAGATGGTCGGGCTGCCGCTGCCGTCCTATGCGGCAGGCATGGACGGCATGTTCAATCTGGCGCTCACGGAGCTGCTCCTCACGCTGCCGATTGTCATTATCAACCGCAAGTATTATATCAACGGCTTCAAAACGCTGCTGCACCGTGCCCCGACTATGGACGCGCTCATCGCCGTTGGCTCGGGTGCGGCGCTCGTGTACGGCATTTACGCACTGATTCAAATCGCGCTCGCGCCCACGCCTGAAGCAGCCCACAGCTTTATGCACGACCTGTATTTTGAGTCCGCAGGCATGATTTTGACGCTGGTAACGCTCGGCAAGTTCTTTGAAGCGCGTGCCAAGCGCAAGACCGGCGAAGCCATTGCGGCACTGATGGACCTGCGTCCGCAGACCGCCGAGGTCATCCGTGGCGGTCAGACCATGCAGCTGCCGATTGAGCAGGTGCAGGTTGGCGACCTCGTTATCGTGCGCGGCGGTCAGTCCGTGCCGGTTGACGGCGAGATCACCGAGGGCAGCGCCTATCTGGACGAAAGCGCCATCACCGGTGAGAGTATGCCGGTCGAAAAGCATGTCGGCGATACCGTAATCGGCGCAACCGTGTCCAAGAGCGGCTATGTTGTTATGAAGGCATTGCGTGTCGGCGACGATACGACCCTGAGCCAGATTATCCGTCTGGTAGAGGAGGCAGGCGCGTCCAAGGCGCCGATCGCCAAGCTGGCGGATAAGGTGGCAGGCGTGTTTGTGCCGGTCGTTATGGGTATTGCGCTCGTGACGGCAATCATCTGGCTGCTGGCCGGCGAAACGCCGAGCTTTGCGCTCACACGCGCGATTTCGGTTCTGGTCATCTCGTGCCCGTGCGCACTGGGACTGGCAACGCCGGTCGCTATCATGGTCGGCACAGGTGTCGGTGCGAAAAACGGCGTGCTGTTCCAGTCGGCGGAGGCGCTCGAGAATCTACACAACGTAAACGCGGTCATCATGGACAAGACCGGTACCGTAACCGAAGGACATCCGGTCGTAACCGACGTAAAATCCTTCGGCGTGGAGTCCGGTGACCTGCTCTCGCTGGCGCTGTCACTCGAGAGCCGCAGCGACCATCCGCTGGCGGACGCCATCGTGCGCTATGCCCGCGAGAAGAACGCGCAGGAGCGTTCGGTAACCGACTTTGAGATGCTCGAGGGGCAGGGCATTCGCGCATCCGTGGACGGTGTGCCGTGCTTTGCGGGCAACCGCCGCATGCTGCTCGCCAACGGTCTCGCGCTGTCCGGCTCAATGCAGAAGCTGGGCGATGAGTTTGCCGCAGCAGGCAAAACGCCGCTGTTTTTCGCGGCAAACCGTCAGATTATCGGCATTTTTGCGGTCGCTGATGTGCTCAAGCCGACCAGCAAGGCGGCAGTCGAAGCGCTGCGCAGCATGCACATCGACGTAACGCTGCTCACCGGCGACAATAAGAAAACCGCCCAGTCTATCGCGTCCGAGCTTGGCGTGACCGATGTGATCGCTGAGGTGCTCCCGCAGGACAAGGAGCGCATCGTGCGCGAGAAGCAGGGCAAGGGCCGCAAGGTTGCCATGATCGGTGACGGCATCAACGATGCACCGGCGCTTGCGCGTGCCGATGTCGGCATTGCAATTGGTGCAGGCACGGACGTGGCTATCTCGTCTGCTGACGTTGTGCTGATGAAGAGCGACCTGATGGACGCGGTGGACGCCATCCGGCTGTCGCGCCGGACTATGCGCAACATTCGCCAGAACCTGTTCTGGGCGTTCTTTTACAACTGCATCGGCATTCCGATTGCGGCAGGTCTGCTGTGGGTGCCGTTCGGCATCAAGCTCAGTCCGATGATCGGCGCGGCGGCAATGAGCCTTTCGTCCGTCTGCGTGGTATCCAACGCGCTGCGCCTGCGCTTTTTCAGCGCAACACCGAGAAAAACGGCGGGGACGCCTGCTGTTTTGCCCATAAGCGGCGAAAAGCCGCTCACGGCACATAAAAAGGAGGAAAATGTTATGGAAAAGACAATCAAGGTTGATGGCATGATGTGTCAGCACTGCGTGGCACATGTCAAAAAGGCACTCGAGGGTGCAGCAGCCGGCTGTGATGTTGCGGTCGATCTGGATGCAGGCAAGGCAGTTGTTTCGGGTAAAACGCTGCCGGAGGATGCCGTTCTGACCGCAGCCGTCACCGAGGCGGGCTATGAGGTGGTTGACATCAAATGATGGCAGATCGTAAAAAGGTCGAGCCGCTGCTCAAAACCGCGCGCGGGCAGATCGACGGCGTGCTCAAAATGATCGAGGACAACCGCTACTGCATGGATATTATGATGCAGCTGCAGGCGGTGGAATCGCTGGTGCATAAGGCACAGAGAGAGGTTCTTCGCGGACATCTTTCCGGCTGTGTGCAGGATGCGTTTGAGACTGGAGATCAGAACGAGCGTGAGCAGAAGATCGCAGAAATCATCAAGCTGCTGGATAAAGCGTAAGCGGAAGGACGTGCCAAAAGGCACGTCCTTCTTTTGGCTGAAAATTGAAGCTTTCTGTAGTTTCCGCAATCAGAAACTGCGGTATGATCGAAATCGGTGCCGACACGGTTATCAAGAACAACGGCAGCAAAACTCAGTATGGCGGCGGTATCCGCAATTACGGTGAAATTACTGTTTCTGCTGGTGCACAGCTGTATAACAACCATGCACTGATTGCTGGCGATGATATTTACAACGGTACCTATAAGTATAAAACTTACACTTGCGATGGCCGCATCACTTTTGCACCTGTCGGCAAGGACTGGGTACTGGACGACTGCAACGACCCAATCGTAGGCTGGTATCACGACGGCAAGGAAAAGCTGACGGACAATGCCTACAAGCGCTGGAACGGTGATGGTGAAGGCGATGCCTACTACGCTGATGAATACACGGTTAGCGAAGAGGCTGTTTCCGATGCACTGGCGCTCAAGGCTGCACACGGTCAGTTCTGCAGCGTAACCTACGATATAACCGGCGACATTCCGTCTGATGCAGGCGCAGTTCCGGCGGCAGCGAAGGTTAAGAAGGGCGGCAGCTACACCATCGCACCGGTACAGACCACCTCGCAGAGCCGCTACACGTTCAGCGGCTGGCAGATCAACGGTAGTGGCGATGTTGTAACCGAGATCAAGGACATTCAGCAGGATGTCAAGCTGATCGGCGTATGGACCCGCAGATCGTCCGGCGGTGGCGGCGGCAGCAGCAAGCCGACCGTTGACATTCCGGATGATGTACCGACCGGTCTGAACGGTGACGATCACTTTGCGTACATTGTCGGTTACCCGAACGGCAACGTCGAGCCGAATGGCAATATCACCCGCGCAGAAGTGGCAACCATCTTCTTCCGTCTGCTGACCGAGGAAGTCCGCACCGCAAATTCCACCCAGTCCAACAGCCTGTCCGATGTGACACGCGGTCAGTGGTTCAACCACGCCGTCTCCACGCTGTCCTCGATGGGCATTGTAAAGGGTCATAACGATGGCACGTTCGCGCCGAATGCGCCGATCACCCGTGCGGAATTTGCCGCAATCGCCGCTCGCTTCGACGATAAGAACACGGATACGTCCTCGAAGTTCACGGATATCGCATCTCACTGGGCAAAGAATGAGATTGGTATCGCCGCAAACAAGGGCTGGATCAATGGCTATCCGGATGGTACGTTCCGTCCGAACCAGTATATCACCCGCGCAGAGGCGATGCCGCTTGTCAACCGCGTACTCAACCGTCTGCCCGAGAACAGCAGCGATCTGCTCGACAGCATGATCAAGTGGCCGGATAATTCCGATGCTTCCGCATGGTACTATCTCGCTGTGCAGGAGGCTACCAACAGCCACGCATACTCGGATAAGAGTAAGGACGATAAGTACGAAAAGTGGACCACCATCCGCGACGCTCGTGACTGGACCGAGCTTGAAAAGTAAATCATTCGTTTCGATAAACCGCGAACCACAGATGATATAGCAAGTATCGTTTTACCGGGCACAGCAGAGGCAGGAAAAATTGCTTTTCCTGCCTCTGCATTTTTCTTGTTCTATTGTGCGAATAGGTCGTTGTAGGTGATACCGAAAACTTCTACGAATTTGTCGATTTCAAAGACTGAGGTCTGCCGAAAGCCGCTTTCAATGCGGGCAATAATTTCGCGGCTAAGGTCGCAGCCGATAACCTGCATGCGTGCGGCTAATTCTGTCTGCGTCCAGCCGTTTTTTAACCGATATTCTCGAACCTTGCCGCCAATATGGCGGGTGAGAGGTGTGGTGCGTTTCATAGTTAATACTCCATAGATATAACTTTTTCTTGATTATGGAGTATTTACGTGCTAATGCTGTTATATACATATAACGTGAGGTGCAAAATGGACTACGAAACATTATATTTTGAATTACTGGAAGATGTGCAGAATTTTGAGAAATCGGTGCAGAAGCAGATGGAAGAATTGATTTCGCTGAATCTGTACCGTCGAGCACGCATGGCCATGCAGGAAAATGGTAATTCTGAACCGGAAAACGACGCTGAACAGGAGTTGTTGGAACGGCTGCATAGAAAATCAGATAGGTGAAATGTAAGCAGAGCGAAATCCGCAGGTGCCGTGCACAACAACGCGCAAATGAGTCGCGCAACACTGTTATCCCTCAGGGGACCCTATCTTGCCCTTCGGGTAATTCACCTTGTGTCGTGCCTGCGTAGAGAAAACCTCATGTGTAGCAGCAAGGAATCTGGCATTGCGTAGAGGTAAAGAAATGGGCGGACGCATTGGTCCGCTCCTATGGTAGTAAAAATCCTCTGCCGTTCCTTTATAGTCTAAGTTCTCTGATAGGCAGACGCTAAAAAGAAAAAGCACTTACTTTCGTAAGTGCTTGATGGTGGAAGTTACAGGGCTCGAACCTGTGACCCTCTGCCGGTTGGTACATGACGAACCCGGCTGCAATAGAGAAAAAGAAAAAGCACTTACTTTCGTAAGTGCTTGATGGTGGAAGTTACAGGGCTC
>ERZ833782.54-NODE-54-length-146283-cov-12.213406_pt1 | contig 146283 bp, 138 predicted proteins | sample MGYA00519577_ERZ833782 | MGnify/ENA primary metagenome ERZ833782 (study PRJEB31850, sample SAMEA3708745) | human gut metagenome | biome: human gut; feature: human-associated habitat; material: faeces | place: China | collected 2014 ...
GAGCGCAACCTTGCCAAGGTTGAGGTAGCGAGTTCGAGCCTCGTCATCCGCTCCAATTAAAAAGGCTTCATTATTTGAAGCCTTTTGCTATATGGCACCATAGCCAAGTGGTAAGGCAGAGCTCTGCAAAAGCTTTATGCCCCAGTTCAAATCTGGGTGGTGCCTCCATTATCCTGATTGCATTTGTTGTAATCAGGATTTTTCTTTTTTGTTTTTTATTCTTTTTTAATTGCTTTTTTATTATAAAGAATATATAATATATGTAAATCGATTTGATTTGAGGTGTGAATATGGGAGTTGTTAACTGCAATTGTAATATAACTGATGAAGAACTTATTAATGATATTAACTCTTCAATGCTAAGTTCTTCTCAAATAGACAGAATATCAACTCTGTTTAAGGTGCTCGGTGACCCTACAAGGGCAAAGATTGTGCTTGCTCTTGACAATAGAGAGGTTTGTGTGTGTACCTTAGCAAATGCCCTCGGTATGACAAAATCGGCAGTTTCACATCAGCTTGCAATCCTTAAGGCTAATAATATTGTGAAGTCAAGACGTGACGGTAAACAGGTTTATTACAGTTTTGATGATGAACATATAACTGATATTATAGAAATTGCTCAGGCGCATATAAAACATCAGCATGATTAATTTGTAAGACTGTCATTTGGCAGTCTTATTTTATATGCTTTATTGTTTTGATACCTATTATGTCACCGCTTTTATTTTTAAATCCGATTTCTATGTTTTCAATTAATTTATTGTTATTAAAAAATATACTGTCCATAATTATGATTTTGTCATTTTCATACAGGTCTTTGACATTGATTAGTTCCAACATTAGTGTTTCCCCTTATTACATTCTTTGATAATATTATAAATCATTAATTTAATATATTATGTCGAAATCAGTTATATTTCAGATTTTTCGGAGGTTGAAATGTTTAGAAAATTTACAAAGATATTAATTGCCTTTTCAATAACGATTCTTATTTTATCAGGCTGTTCATCAAATGAAAGCAATTTTTTCAATGACCTTGATATTACTGCTCAAACAACAAGTGCATACACCGATTATGATTTGAATAATATTCCGCCATATAGCGATTCGCCTTATGTTGAAATTAATAATAATGTGCCTGAATTGAGTGAGAAAAAGAAAACGTCAACAACCTCGTTTGAAGAATACGGAACGCTTGACTCTTTAGGCAGGTGTACTTATGCAGTTTCTTGTATCGGTTATGATTTAATGCCGTCGAAAGAACGTGGCTCAATCGGCTCGGTTAAACCGACAGGTTGGCATATTTCAAAATATAGCTTTGTTGACGGAAAATATTTGTATAATCGTTGCCATCTAATCGGTTATCAGCTTACCGGAGAAAATGCAAATGTTAATAATTTAATTACCGGTACAAGATATCTTAATGTTGAGGGTATGCTTCCATTTGAAAACAGAGTTGCCGACTATGTTAAACTTACCAAAAATCACGTTTATTATGAGGTGACGCCTATTTTTGATGGCAATAATCTTGTTGCTGACGGTGTTCATATACAGGCATATTCAATTGAAGATGCAGGCAAAGGAGTGAGCTTTAATGTTTATTGTTATAATGTTCAGCCGGGTGTTGAGATTGATTATGCAACAGGGGATAATAAAGCGAACAAAAGTGCAGCTTCTGAGTTCTCTTTAACTTCAACATCAGTTGATTCTACCGAGGTTAAAACGTATGTCGTTAATATTAAGTCGAAAAAATTTCATAATCCTAATTGTGACGGCGCTAAAAAAATGAATACCGCTAATAAAAAACAATACAAAGGAACAAGGCAAAGCCTTATTTCAAACGGTTATTCTCCGTGCAAAAAATGCAATCCCTAAAAGCTAAAAACCGACTGTCTGTTTGACAGTCGGTTTTTTAGTACATAAAATTGTACTTTGAAAAATAATTCTTGACAAGCTATATATTTTTGAAAAATTATATGCTATTATTAAATTATAAAACAAAAAAGACCCGTAAAAACGAGTCTTTAATAATCACACACTGTGATGTTGTCTAAGCAACGATTTGAATAAATTTTTATTTGAACTTATAGTGTAATCTCATAAGGTCTTGAGATGTCTATATATTAGCATTTCAAATCGCATTTGTCAATAAAAATTTTAAAAGGGAGAAAAATTTATGGGTAAAGAGTATTATTTGGGACTTGATATAGGTACCGATTCCGTTGGCTGGGCTGTTTGCGATACCGATTATAAAATTCCTAAGTTTAAAGGTAATGCAATGTGGGGTATAAGGCTTTTTGAAAAGAGCAATTCCGCCGAGGAAAGAAGGGGTTTTCGCTCATCTCGCAGAAGAACGCAAAGAAAGCGTGAAAGATTAAAGCTTCTCGAAATGCTTTTTGACGAGGAAATTTCAAAAATTGACCCTGCCTTTTTTATCAAGCTTCTTGAAAGCAATTTATATCTTGAGGATAAATCTACAAAAATTCCTTATTGCGTATTTTCTGATGAGAATTATACCGATAAGGATTTTCACAGAGATTATCCGACAATTTATCATTTGAGAAATGAGCTTATTAAGAATAATAAGCCACATGACGTAAGGCTTGTTTATCTTGCACTTCATCATATTATCAAAAATCGTGGTCATTTTCTTTTTGATTATTCTTATAAAAATGACAAATCGGGCGATTTTATGCCTATATATAATGGCTTAAAAAATTATTTTTATGATAATTATGAGATTGAGCTTGATTGCAGTGACGTTGATGAATTTGCGAATACTTTAAAAGATAAATCTAAGGGAAAGACAAAGAAAAATGCTGAAATTGCCGAGTTGTTTGGTGTTAGCAAAAAAGACGATAAGGTGCTTTACAGCGCGCTTTCTCTTTTAAGCGGCTCATCGGTTAAGCTTTTTGATATTTTTGATGACGAAGCACTTAAAGATGTTGAAAAGAAAAGTGTTTCGTTTTCATCGGGTTTTGACGATAATGCAAATGATTTTCAATCCTATCTCGGCGAGCGCTTTGAGTTTTTAGAAAAATTAAAGGCGGTGTACGATTGGGCGGTTCTTGCGGATATTTTGGACGGTAAGGAATATATTTCAGAAGCTAAGGTTGCAATATATGAAAAGCATAAAAGGGATTTGAGAACGCTTAAGAAATATATAAAAATATATATGCCTGAAAAGAAAGCCGAAATATTTAATATCAGCTCTAAAGATAATAACTATGTTGCGTATTCAAAGCATATTAAAACGAGCAGCGGCACCGGTGTGCTTAATTCAACCTGCACTCAAGAGGAATTTTGCGCTTATTTAAAGAAAACGTTGGGCATTTGCAAAGACGCTTCTTATGAAGAAATGTTTAAAGAAATAGAAAATTCAACCTTTATGCCAAAGCAGGTGACTAAGGATAACGGCGTTGTTCCTATGCAGGTTAATGAAAAAGAGCTTGTTGCAATTTTGGATAACGCTAAAGAATATTTACCATTTTTGTTAAATAAGGATAACGACGGCAAAACTGTTTACGATAAAATCAAAGCATTGTTTGAATACCGTATCCCTTATTACATAGGACCGCTTAATACTCATTCAACAAAGCACTGGCTTGTAAGAAACAATGAAAAAATATATCCTTGGAATATTAAAGAGGTTGTGGATTTTGATAAATCTGCTGAAAAATTCATTGAAAAGTTAACGAGCAAATGCACTTATTTGCCACAATATGATGTGATTCCTAAGCATTCGCTTCTTTATAATAAATTCTGCGTATTAAATGAGCTTAATAATCTTAAAATCGACGGTGAAAAAATCAGCGTCCAATTAAAGCAGGATATCTATAACGACCTTTTCAAAAAATATTATAAGGTTACTAATAAAAAGCTTTGCGATTATTTGGAATCAAGAAATATCGCCTTTGACGAAATCAGCGGAATTGATAACGATTTTAAATCCTCTTTGAAATCCTATAAGGACTTAGTTGCTTATAATTTGACAGATGAGCAAAAAGAAGAAATCGTTAAGGCAATAACCATTTTCGGTGATGATAAAAAGCTTTTAAAAAAGCGCCTTAAAAATGAATTTGGAGGCTGCCTGTCAGATGATGAAATTAAGAAAATCTGCAAGCTTAAGTATACGGGTTGGAGCAAGCTTTCAAGAGAATTTTTGACAGATGTTACCGCTGTTTATAAGGAAACAGGTGAGCTGATTAATATTATTTGCGCATTGTGGGAAACAAATTATAATTTAACCTCGCTTCTTTACAGCGATGAATTTTGCTGTGACGATAAGGAAAATAAAACCTTTAATGATAAAATTAATGAATTAAATTCGTTTGGAAATGATAAAACGTTAAATCAGATAGTAGAGGAACTTTATGTTTCGCCGCTTGTTAAAAGACCTATTTATCAGTCGCTTTTGATAACCAAAGAACTTGAAAAAATTATGAAATGCCCGCCTAAAAAGATTTTTGTTGAGGTGGCGAGAGGTGCTGAAGAAAAGAAGCGAACAGTATCAAGAAGAAATAAGCTTTTGGATTTGTATAAGTCCTGTAAAAATGACTATCCTTTACTTTTTGACGAACTTCAAAATAATACTACTGATGATGAGCTGAAAAGTGATAAGCTTTATCTCTATTTTACTCAATTCGGCAAATGTATGTATACAGGCGAAAATATTGACTTGGGCGATTTGTTTAATAAGAATTTATATGATATCGACCATATTTATCCTCAGTCGAAAATTAAGGACGACAGCTTGGATAACCGAGTTCTTGTTAAGAAAACAACTAATGCCAAAAAGGATAATGAATATCCTCTTTCAAGTCAAATCAGAGAGAAAATGACTCCGCATTGGAAGGCGTTGCTTGATAAAGGACTTATCGGCAAGAAAAAATATGAACGCTTGGTAAGAAATTATCCTTTAAGCGACGAGGAACTCAGTCAGTTTATTTCCCGCCAGCTTGTTGAAACACGTCAGTCAACTAAGGCTGTTGCAAATATTCTTGAACAGCTTTATCCTCGTCCCGATACTGAAATTGTGTATGTTAAGGCGGCTCTTGCATCTGAATTTCGCCATCAATATGATATGCTCAAATGCCGTGAAGTAAACGATTTGCACCACGCTAAGGACGCTTATCTCAATATTGTTGTCGGCAATGCTTATAACGTTAAGTTTACTCATAATAAGGCAAACTTTATTAAGGGCCTGCAAAATAACGATAAAGCTTACACAGTAAAGCTCGATTCAATGTTAAAACATAATATTGACGGCGCTTGGATAGCTGATAATAATGAATCGTTAAATATAGTTAAATCCACAATGAATAAAAACAATATTCGTTATACACGCTATGCGTTTGAGCAAAAGGGTGGTTTGTTTGACCAAAATATTCTGAAAAAGGGTAAAGGTCAAGTTCCTATCAAGGCTAACGATAAACGTAATAGTATTGAAAAGTATGGTGGTTATAACAGACCTTCATCATCTTATTTTTCACTTGTTAAATATTTTGATAAGAAGGGTAAAAAAATAATTCAATTGGTACCGATTGACTCGTTTGAGGAACATATTTATCAAAATACTCCTGAAAGGTATGTTTCTGAGAAAATCGGTTGTGACTGTGAAATACTTATTCCTTGTATCAAATATAATGCGTGTATTTCAATTGATGGATTTAGGATGCATTTGAGTAGCAAAAGTAATGGTGGTGCAACAATTGTTTGTAAGCCATCTATACAACTTGTCGTTGGCTATGAAAATGAAAAATACATAAAAGGTATTGTTAAAAGTATTGAGACTGGATTTAATGCTGATATTTTAAAAAGATACAATATAAATAGTGACAACAATTTGATTTTATATGATTTGTTATCTTATAAAATTAAAAATACGATATACAAATCAAAATTTGAAAAAGTCTTTATTTGCATGAGTTCCGGTCGTGAAAAATTTATACTTCTTGATTTGGACGAACAATGTTATATTATTAATGAAATATTGAAAATACTTCATTGTAATGTGGTGACCGGTGATTTAAAACTGCTAGGCGGCAGTGGTCAATCAGGTACGGTGACGATTAATAGTGCTTTGTCAAATATTAAAAATGTCAAATCAATTAAGTTAATCAATCAATCGGTTACAGGACTTTTTGAACAAGAAATTGAACTTTTAAATTTATAAGTGAGGAGATTTTAGTATGAGTTGGCGCACGGTTGTGGTAACAAAGCCGTCAAAGCTTGATTATACTATGGGCTATATGACGGTAAGAGATGTAGATAATACTGTTAAAATACATTTAAGCGAAATTTCAATATTGATTGTTGAAAACACCGCTTGCTCCATAACCTGTGCGCTTTTAAGCGAGCTTACGTTGAAGAAAATAAAGGTTATATTTTGTGACGCAAAGCGTAATCCTCAAAGTGAGCTTGTATCATATTACGGAAGCCACGATTGCAGTCAAAAGCTTAAAAATCAAATTGCCTGGAATGAAATTTCAAAGCAGCAGGTGTGGACGGTCATAGTTGCGCAGAAAATAAAAAATCAAGCCTCACTTCTTGAATTTTATGGGCTTGAAGAGGCATTGATGCTTGACACCTATGTTGAAGAACTTGAATTTAATGACGTTACAAACAGGGAAGGTCATGCCGCCAAGGTTTATTTCAATGCAATGTTCGGAAAAAGCTTTACAAGAAGCGATGATATACCGGTTAATGCAGCGCTTAATTACGGTTATAGTATCATTTTATCGTGCTTTAACCGTGAAATCGTCAGCAGCGGTTATTTAACCCAACTAGGTCTTTTTCACGGCAATATGTTTAATCAGTTTAATTTAAGTTGTGATTTAATGGAGCCATTTAGACCGTTCGTTGATAATTTGGTTAAAAATATGAGCCCCAAATCATTCGATAAAAATGAAAAGCAAATGCTTATATCCTTGCTTAATAAAGATATTATAGTTGACGGCAGAACGAATACAATGATTAATGCAATTAAAATTTATTGCAAAAGCATATTTTCTGCCATTGAAGAAAACGATATATCGCTTATTAAGTTTCCTACTATGAATTATGAGTTATAGATTTATGAGAGTTATTGTTTTTTTTGATTTGCCTGTCAAAACCAAGAAGGACAGACGGGAATATTCAAACTTTAGAAAATATCTTGTAAAAAGCGGCTTTATGATGATGCAGGAATCCGTTTATTCAAAGCTCGCTTTAAATCAAAATGTTGCAAACGGTATATGCGACTCGATTAAAAAGCATAAGCCGTCGGCAGGACTTGTTCAAATGCTGACGGTTACCGAAAAACAATATTCCAAAATGGAAATGGTAGTCGGCTCAAATGACAGTAATGTTGTTGCAAATGATGAAAGGCTTTTAATATTATGATGCTTTCCTATGAATATTTAAATGATGCCGTTGAGCTTTCAAGCAGTAAAATACCTGTTCTTGTAATTGAAAACAAGAAAATTTTCAGGCAAGCCTTACGCTCGTTTTTGGATGATACTGTTGAGGAATTGTTTACTTTCTCGCAGGACTTTAAGCCGTTTGATTTCAATAAAAGAGGATTTTTTATTTCTAATGCTATTGATTTGGATTTTCAAAATAAAAAACTGGTAAATAAAATCAATTCACTTATGCAGAAAACGGCAGTAAATGAATGTGGCGAGGATTTGGCTTCAATTCAAACATTGCTTATAAACCTTTTTGATAAGCTAAATAAAATGTACGATTTTGAATATGATTCAAATTTTGAAATTGATTATTCGTCAATATTAAAACTTTTACAGTTTAATATTGATACCTCTTCGCACGATTTGCCTCAGCTTCTTATTTCTTATATAATTCTTCTTAATAAATATCTTAAATTTGATTTGTTTGTTTTTCACAGCTTGTATGATTTCTTTGATAATAATGAGCTTGAGGGTATTTATGAAACCTTGAGTCTCAGCCATATTAACATTTTGATTTTGTCATCTTCAAAGCCTCGGCACATTTCAAAATTTGAAGAGATACATATTTTGGACACTGATTTGTGTATTATTGACAGTGATAATAATTAGAGCTATAATATATACAATATCTTGTGAATTACCCTGCGCATTATAGTGGCACAGCTTATTTGAGGTTTGAGAATAGTGTAATTTCATAAGGTAGTAAAACTGCCTATCAAGATATCTATCGTGTTGGCACGTTTGAGAATAGTGTAATTTCATAAGGTAGTAAAACGAGTTTTACGTTGGACTTGTTAACCTTTTTGTTTGAGAATAGTGTAATTTCATAAGGTAGTAAAACCATTATGCGGTGTTGAATTTACAAGTATTGTTTGAGAATAGTGTAATTTCATAAGGTAGTAAAACTAATTTATATCTATATCAAAACGGCAAGTTGTTTGAGAATAGTGTAATTTCATAAGGTAGTAAAACCATATGTATTATGTATAATTATTATGAAGAGTTTGAGAATAGTGTAATTTCATAAGGTAGTAAAACCATTTTAATCAATGATGATTGCGGAAGTGTGTTTGAGAATAGTGTAATTTCATAAGGTAGTAAAACGGTTGGCGGACAACTTGCTTCACCTATTTTGTTTGAGAATAGTGTAATTTCATAAGGTAGTAAAACCCATAAAATCTTGCATAAGCCCGGCAATAGGTTTGAGAATAGTGTAATTTCATAAGGTAGTAAAACTTATTGATAAGTCTTTAGTTTTTTCATCAGTTTGAGAATAGTGTAATTTCATAAGGTAGTAAAACTCTTGATTTGTATTCCCACATTTAGGGCATTGTTTGAGAATAGTGTAATTTCATAAGGTAGTAAAACCAATACCGAAACAACTCTCGGTTGAATTTCGTTTGAGAATAGTGTAATTTCATAAGGTAGTAAAACAAAGATTTATCAATAATGTCAACTTATCTTGTTTGAGAATAGTGTAATTTCATAAGGTAGTAAAACGCTCGTATAACAAGAGTTTTTGAATTCTTCGTTTGAGAATAGTGTAATTTCATAAGGTAGTAAAACAATGTTTTTTATTATATTTTTCGATGCACAGTTTGAGAATAGTGTAATTTCATAAGGTAGTAAAACTATCTTGGGGACATTAAGGACAGCCTAAATGTTTGAGAATAGTGTAATTTCATAAGGTAGTAAAACGAGTATGACTGCGGCAATTGCATTATGACTGTTTGAGAATAGTGTAATTTCATAAGGTAGTAAAACGTGCTATTATATAGACGTACCAAAGAGGTAGTTTGAGAATAGTGTAATTTCATAAGGTAGTAAAACTACAGTATCGGCAATAGTATAAGCAGAGCCGTTTGAGAATAGTGTAATTTCATAAGGTAGTAAAACTCTTGCAAGCTGTGAATATTCTTCTTGTATGTTTGAGAATAGTGTAATTTCATAAGGTAGTAAAACTACTAAAAAATGTTTTATGTCCATCATATAGTTTGAGAATAGTGTAATTTCATAAGGTAGTAAAACTTCTTTCCATTCTGGATTAATAGCCAGTCCGTTTGAGAATAGTGTAATTTCATAAGGTAGTAAAACAATCGCAAGCGACATTAAAAAACATAGCATGTTTGAGAATAGTGTAATTTCATAAGGTAGTAAAACTTACTTAGTGCTATTTTGTGACATAGCAAAGCGTTTGAGAATAGTGTAATTTCATAAGGTAGTAAAACAGGTAGCTATTATTACAATACCCTGCCCTGGTTTGAGAATAGTGTAATTTCATAAGGTAGTAAAACCAAGATGAAGCGTTACTTTACTGAGGATTTAGTTTGAGAATAGTGTAATTTCATAAGGTAGTAAAACTATACCTTTGGCTCAACACTTCCTGCATTAGTTTGAGAATAGTGTAATTTCGTAAGGTAGTAAAACTTACTTCAAGCCTCCGGCGATTCTATGATTGTTTGAGAATAGTGTGATTTCACAAGATAGTAAAACTCGCAAAAAATCGCAGAACGAAACTTTCCGTTTGAGGATGGTATAATCTTTTAAAAATAAAAGCTTATGCAGTATAACACAAAGTCAGTTTTACTATAATTTCAATGAGGATTGGCAAGTAATTCTCATTGCGTTTTTATTTGTATGTAAGTCTTAATTATTTTTAATTAAGGCTTATTTTTATGCAATATTTAGTTTAAAGGCTTTTTACTTTACACCATAGATTGTGTCAATAGATTTGAGCCAAATTTAATAAAAAATATTATTCATTTTTTACTTGACATATCGGCTTGTCTTTAGTATAATACTGCTTGCTGTAAAGATTAAATACTTTACACATACTTTGAAAGGAGAGTCACTTCATGGCAAAAAATCTTGAAATCCCGTTTTTGCTCGATTTCTATGGCGAAATGCTTACTGAAAAGCAACGTAATTGCCTTGCTTATTATTATGAAGAGGATCTCTCACTTTCCGAAATTGCAGAAAACGAGGGTATAAGTCGTCAAGGCGTTCGAGATTCAATAAAACGTGCAGAAGCTCAGCTTTTTGATATGGAAAAAAGGCTTGGCCTTGCAAAACGCTTTACTGAAATGAAAAAGGGTGTTGACGAAATCGTTGAGTGTGCTGACAAAATCAACGAGTATAACCTCAATCATACGCTTTCTATGGAAGTTAATGATAATGTTGCAAGAATTAAAACACTTGCTTCTTTTCTGAAAGAAGGATAAAATTTTTTAGGAGTTGATTTCTTGGCATTTGAAGGCTTGAGTGAACGACTTGAAAATTCGTTTAAAAAATTACGTGCCAAGGGCAAATTGACCGAGTCAGACGTTAAAGAGGCAATGCGTGAGGTTCGCCTTGCATTGCTTGAGGCTGATGTAAACTATAAAGTATCTAAAGAGTTTACCGCAAAGGTTACCGAAAGAGCTATTGGTGCTGACGTTATGGAGTCACTTACTCCGAGTCAGATGGTAATTAAAATAGTTAATGAAGAACTTACCGAGCTTATGGGTGGCAACGAAGCAAGGCTTGCAATCGCCAACCATCCACCAACGATTGTTATGATGTGTGGCTTGCAAGGTAGTGGTAAAACAACTCATTCGGCAAAGCTTGCCCTTAAATTAAAAAAAGAAGGACACAGACCCCTTCTTGTAGCTTGTGACGTTTACCGTCCTGCGGCTATTAAGCAGCTTCAGGTTGTCGGTGAGCAGGTTGGCGTTCCTGTTTTTGAAATGGGTAATGAAAATCCTGTTCATATCGCCGAAGAGGCAGTTAAGTTCGCTAAAGACCACGGCAACGATTATGTTTTTCTTGATACGGCAGGTCGTTTGCATGTTGACGAGCAACTTATGGAAGAACTACAAAATATTCGTTCAACCGTTCATCCTCACGAAATTTTGCTTGTTATTGATGCAATGACAGGTCAGGATGCAGTTAACGTTGCTAAAAGCTTTAATGAAACACTCGGCATTGACGGTGTTATTCTTACAAAACTTGACGGTGACACTCGTGGCGGTGCGGCACTTTCCGTAAGGGCTGTTACAGGCAAGCCGATTAAATTTATCGGTACAGGCGAAAAACTTGACAATCTTGAAACTTTTCACCCGTCACGTATGGCTTCCCGTATTTTGGGTATGGGCGATGTTCTTTCATTTATTGAAAAAGCAGAGCAAAGTCTTGACGAGAAAAAGGCGGCTGAACTTGAAAAGAAGCTTGCTAAGAATAAATTTGACCTTAACGATTTGCTTGATCAATTTGAGCAGATTGAAAGAATGGGAAGTCTTAAAGATACAATTAAGATGATTCCCGGCATAGGTAATAAAATTAAGGATGAAGATATTGACGAAAAGGCTTTTGACCGTTTCAGAGCAATAATTTATTCTATGACTAAGCAGGAACGTGAGCGTCCTGACATTATCAATCCGTCAAGAAAACGCAGAATTGCTAAAGGCTGCGGAATGCAGGTTGAGGATGTAAATAAACTTTTGGCTCAGTTTAAGCAAATGCAAAAAATGGTTAAGCAAATCGGCGGTAATAAAGGTCCGAGAATGAGCAAAAAGATGCGTCGTATGATGCAAGCCAATCCCGAAATGGCTGAAAAAATGATGGGAAAAATGGGCAGCGGCTCAAATAATCCGTTTGGATTTTAATTTATAAACAGCCAAACAACAGTTTGGAAAAATAAAATACATATATTTACTTTTGGAGGTAATTTAAAATGGCAGTAAAAATCAGACTTCGTCGTATGGGCGCAAAGAAAGCTCCTTTCTATCGTGTAGTAGTAGCAGATTCAAGATATCCACGTGACGGTCGTTTCATCGAAGAAATCGGCACATATAACACAATGGTTGACCCTGCTGAAATCAAGATTGATGCAGAAAAGGCTAAGAAGTGGATTGCTAACGGCGCACAGCCAACTGACACAGTTAAGAGCATTCTTAAAAAAGAAGGCATCCTTTAATCTTTGATTATTTTGGCAAAGATTTATTCAGGAGGTGTTTTCTTTGAAGGATTTGTTGATTTCTATCACTAAAGGATTGGTTCAAAATCCTGATGCAATTTCTGTTGATGTTAGCGAACCTGACGAAGAGGGTGTAATTGTATATCATCTCCACGTAGCTGAAGAGGATATGGGCAGAGTAATCGGTAAGCAGGGCAGAATTGCCAAGGCTATCCGTGTTGTTATGCGTGCTGCAGCAACAAGAAATGATGCAAAAATTTCTGTAGAAATAGATTAATCATTGCTATTTAAAAAGCGTACCCAATGAGGGTACGCTTTTTGTCGTTATTTATTCTTATTTTCTAATTCTTCAACTCTTTTTTCTAATTCTTCGATTTTTTCGTAGCTCGTTTTATTTATTTTTATAATCCAAAACACAAGCGTACCTATAATTATTGAAACTCCAAGTTCTTTTAAAATTACATCTCCGCTTTCAAATAGCTTAGAACCGCCGAAAAATATAAATAAGTAAATGAAAATGAATGAAATTATGATTGATAATAATAAAGCTAAAAGATTCTTTATTGTGTTTTTCATTTTTTTTATTCCTCATATATTAATTGTTTGAAAAAATTGAGTTGATTAAATTTTCGTACACTTCGCCGGGGTGTGTTTGGAATTTTTCCTTTACAACCTGAGCCTGTGCTTCTGACGGGAAATATAAGCTAAGCACCATAAAATCGCAATTTTTATCGCTTACGTGAAGCGTTACCTTATATTTGTCGCCGTCCTTTTCAACGGTTGCTTTGTTTTCCTTTTTGTATATTTCAAGCCTTGCTGTTTTTGCCGCAAGCTCAACCGCTTTTTCTCTTATAGTGATAGGTAAATCGTTCTCAAGCATTTCAACATTAAATGCGCATTTGCTTGTGACAGATAAATATCCGTCCTCACCCTCAACAAGATTATCGGTTTTTATCATTTTTGAAATTGCACTTGTGATTTCAAAATAATTTGCAATTTTGCCCTCAACAAGAGCGTCAACAACATTTTTCTTAGTTAATTTTTCCTCACTTCTTGCGATTATATAACAGGCAAGAATAGCTATTGAAGAGCTTGAACGTAAGCCTCCGTCCTCAATTCCGGCAGTAAATGCATCAAATTGTAATGCAGGGTTATATTCTTTTTCCAAGCATTTCACCGTCCTTCTAAATTACAAATTATATATTAACATATTTTTATTGAACTTGCAATGAAATAATAAATGTGTTATAAATATCTTTAGCAGATGATTATTTGGTTAAAATATAATTGTCTCAAAAAGATGTGAAAAGGAGTTTTATATTATGGAAATTACTAAGGATACTATTATCGGTGATATTCTTGACGCATATCCTGATACTGCACCTCTCTTTTTAGAGATTGGTATGCATTGCCTTGGTTGCCCTGCTTCAAGAGGCGAATCAATTGCAGATGCTTGTGCAGTTCACGGTACAGATGCAGATGAGCTTGTTGAAAAGCTTAATGCGCAGGTAGGTTAATGGTTAGCTTATCTAAAAGACTGAATGCAGTGGCGAGCCTTGTTGAATCGGGCTCGTCTGTTGCTGATGTCGGAACAGACCACGGATATATTCCTGTATATCTTGTTGAAAATAAAATATCACCATTTGTCGTTGCAATGGATATAAATGAAAAACCGCTTGCCTCTTGCAAGTCTCTTGTGAAAGCGGCGGGTTTTGAGGATGTTATTTTGACAAGGCTTTCAAACGGTCTTGAAAAGCTCGATAGGGGCGAATGTGATACTGTTATTATTGCCGGAATGGGTGCTGAATTAATAGTTGATATTCTTTCTAATTGCGACTTTGTTAATGAACTTCATTTGATTTTACAGCCCATGACCCATCCTGAAATAGCAAGAAAATATCTTTATGACAACGGTTTTGAAATAAATAATGATTTTATTGTGACCGACGCAAAGCATTCATACAGCATTTTTGACGCAAATTATACGGGTAAAATTACTCCTAAAGTTCCAACGGATTATTTCTTGGGAAATATTACGGACTTTTCACAAAAGGAATACTTTTTGCATCTTTTAAATTATCTTAAAAATAAATCAAAATCAGGTGCCGATTTAAGTGACGTTATTTCGGCAGTGGAGGAAATCTTATGACCTTGGTCAAGGATATATATAATTACATAAATTCTATTGCTCCTTATAATGAAATGGAGGAATGGGACAATTCAGGCTTTATTTTAGGCGATGATGAAAAGACTGTTTCAACGGTTGTTATGGCACTTGACGGCACTAAGGCTGCGGCTGATTATGCAAAAAGCGTTGAGGCAGACCTTTTATTAACTCATCATCCTATTATTTTTAATCCTGTAAAGAAAATTGTTAAAGGCACGGCGGTTTATGAACTTATTAATAACGATATTGCAACGATGTGTGCGCATACTTCGTATGATAAGGCTACAGGCGGCATTAACGATAATCTTGCAAAGCTGCTTGATTTAAAAAATACAAAAAAACTTGAAAAAGGATATGTTGTTGTCGGTGAGTTAGAACGAGAAATGAGTATTGATGATTTTGCCGTTTTGGTCGGGGAAACACTTGATACTCACGGGCTGAGGTATACAGATACAGATAAAATGATAAAAACAGTTGCTGTCGGCGGTGGTGCTTGCGGTGAATTTATAAATGATGCTATGCAAAACGCTGATTGCTTTGTTACAAGCGACTTAAAATATCACGAAATGCTTGATGCTTCGGAGTCAGGCTTTGCAGTGATTAATGCGGGTCATTTTGAAACGGAAAACGTACCGTTTCTTATGCTTAAGGAGAAACTTGAAAAGGAATTTGAAGAGGTAGAATTTATTGTTGCGCCTGTTTCAAATCCTGTATTGGAAATATAATTATGGCACTTGACGGAATTTTTTTATACCATTTAAAAAATGAAATAGCTCAATTTGCAATTGACAGCAGAGTTGATAAAATTCATCAGCCGTCTAAAGATGAAATTATTATTAATCTTCGTTCAAGGCAAGGCAGTAAAAAACTTCTTTTATCCTGCAATGCAGACGCCGCTCGTATTCATTTTACGGAATTTCCGCCCGAAAATCCTGCAAAACCACCCATGTTTTGCCTTTTGCTGAGGAAGAGGCTTGCAGGTGCTTGGGTTACCGATATTGAGCAAGACAATCTTGAACGTATTTTGAAAATTAATTTTTCAGGCACAGACGAACTCGGGGATAAAACAAATTATTCGCTCATTATTGAAATAATGGGTAAATATTCTAATATTATTTTTGTCGGTAAAGACGGAAAAATTATTGATTCAATGAAGCGTGTTGACGAAAATAAGTCGCATATCAGAGAGGTTTTGCCGGGGGTGACTTATGTTGCGCCGCCTAAGCAGGATAAGCTTAATATTTTTACGGACGATATTGAGAAAATAAGAGAAAAAATTGCACAAAGCCGCAAAGGTATGTATAAAGCGGTAATGGAAGCAATAAAGGGTGTTTCTCCTATTATTTGCCGTGAATTTGAATACGGATTAACTCTTGATGAATTTAAAAAGCAAGCTAAAAATCCTACTCCGACCGTTGTATTTACCGATGCTCCAAAGGATTTTGCTTTTATTGATATCAAGCAGTATGATAACCTTGCAACAATAAATCATTATGACACCTTTTCTCAACTTCTTGATTATTTCTATTATGAACGTGTAAGATTAATGCGAATTAAAGCAAGGAGTGCAGACTTGTTTAAAACCGTTACAACTTTGCAGGAAAGAGCGGTAAGAAAAGCGATTAACAGAACGCAGGAGCTTGAGGATTGCAAGGATAAGGAAACTTATAAGCTTTTCGGCGACTTGATTGCGGCTAATATGTATCGCCTTGAAAAAGGTGTGCCTTATTACGATTTGGAAAATTATTATGACAATAATAAAATTGTTCGTATTCCTGCCGATATAATGCTTACTCCGTCGCAAAATTCACAAAAATACTATAAAGAGTATCGCAAAAAGCAAGTTGCAGAAAGTAAACTTAATGAATTTATCAACGAAGCAAACGATGAAGCGGATTATTTTGAAAGTGTAATTGATTCGCTTTCAAGGGCTGAAACCGACGGCGAAATTACTGCAATTAAAGCTGAACTTGCTTCTCAGGGATATATAAAAAAAGGAAACGATAAGAAAAAAGAACAAAAATCGTTGAAACCTATGCATTTTAAGACACGTGACGGATTTGACGTGTATGTCGGAAGAAACAATATTATGAATGATAAGCTAACTATGAAAACGGCGAAAAATTATGATACATGGTTTCACGTTCAGTCAGCCGCAGGCAGTCACGTTATTTGCGAAACTTCCGGTAATCGAATAAGCGATGTGGCAATTCACGATTGCGCTGTTATTGCCGCTTATTTCAGCAAGGCAAGAGAATCATCAAACGTTGCCGTAGATTATACTTTGGTGAAAAACGTAAGAAAACCTAATGGTGCAAAGCCGGGCTTTGTTGTTTATGACCCTTATAAAACCGAATTTGCAACCCCTACCATTGATGAAGTGGAGAGTTTAAAAGATGAGTAATACAGCAATAATATTAGCGGCAGGAAACGGCACAAGAATGAAAGCGGATAAAAGTAAGCTTCTTCTTGAAATCAATAATATGACCGTTATTGAGCGTACAGTTAAAACCTTTTCGAGCATTGATGAGATAGATAATATTATAGTTGTTGTAAGGGAAAACGATATTCCTTTGTTTAAAGACGTGCTTTTAAAATATAATGTCACCTATTGCATTGGCGGTAATTCCCGTCAGGAAAGCGTTTCAAATGCCGTTAAAGTAATAGATGCTTGCGATTTACTTATTATTCATGACGGCGCACGCCCGCTTGTAACAGCCAATGAAATAAAAGCTACACTAAAGGCGGCAATGAAGTACGGTTCGGCGGCAGTAGGTGTCCCTGTTAAAGATACGATTAAGGTTATTGATAAGGATAATAAAATTATTGATACTCCCGAGCGTTCTAGCCTTATCGCTATTCAAACGCCGCAAATATTTAAGTTTGATAAATATGTATCTGCAATGAATTTGGCAATTGAGCAGGGCAAAGATTTTACAGATGATTGCAAATTGCTTGAAAATATGAACGAGAGTGTTTATGTTGTGATAGGGGAGTATTCTAATATTAAAATAACAACTCCTGAGGATATACCGACGGCGGTATCAATACTTAATTCAAGAGGTGAAAAATAATGAGAATAGGTCACGGATATGACGTTCATAAGCTTGTTGACGGCAGAAAATGTATAATCGGCGGAGTTGATATTCCGAGCAATCTTGGGCTTTTAGGCCATAGTGACGCCGATGTTCTTCTTCATGCAATTTCAGATGCAATTTTAGGGGCTGCCGCTATGGGCGATATCGGCCATCTTTTTCCCGATACAGATGATAAATGGAAAGGTGCCGACAGCTTAAAGCTTCTTGAAGAGGTTGTTCGGCAGGTATCGTTAAAAGGATATAAAATAATTAATATTGATTCTACCATTCTTGCCCAAACTCCCAAAATGGCACCTTATATTGAACAAATGAGAAAAAATATTGCAAATGCCTGTAATCTTGATTTTGACTTTGTGTCAGTTAAAGCAACAACTGAGGAAGGTTTAGGCTTTACGGGTAAGAAAGAGGGTATAGCGGCTCACGCAGTTTGTTTGGTTGACTGTTATTAGCTTGTATGATAAAATGTAATTAAACTATTAAATTATAAAAGGAGAAACAGAATGAAAAAGTTATTAAGTCTATTTATGTCTTTAGTTATGCTCCTGACAGTCACAGCAGGGCTAAACCTAACAGCCTATGCTGAAACCTATTCCGGCTCTTGCGGTCAAAATGTTACATATACCCTTAATACAACAACAGGTGTTCTTGCCATTTCAGGTACAGGCACTATGGCTAATTATTCTCTTAATAATAGTCCGTTTTATCATAATAGTGATATAAAGACTATTACAATAAGTAGTGGTGTAACAAGTATTGGCAATGGTGTATTTAAGTATTGCACAAGTTTAACAAGTATAACATTACCTGACGGCGTAACAAGTATTGGCGATGATGCATTTTATAATTGCACAAGGTTAACAAGTATAACAATACCTGATAGTGTAACAAGTATTGGCGATGGGGCATTTTCTTATTGTAAAAATTTAACAAGTGTAACAATACCTAATAGTGTAACAAGTATTGGTTCTTCTGCATTTTATGGTTGCACAAGCTTAACAAGTGTAACAATACCTGACAGCGTAACAAGTATTGGTTGGCATGCATTTGAATCTTGCACAAGCTTAACAAGTATCACAATACCTAATAGCGTGACAAGTATTGGTTATCAAGCATTTTATTCTTGTGACAATTTAACAAATATAACCGTTAACAATAATAATAACAATTATTCATCACAAGACGGCGTCTTATTTGACAAAAGCAAAACTACTCTTATACAATATCCAATCGGAAATACAAGAACATCTTATACAATCCCAAACAGCGTAATAAGTATTGGAAGGTATGCATTTCATTGTTGCACAAGCTTAACAAGTATTTCAATTTCTGATAGTGTAACAAGTATTGGGGATCATGCATTTTGGGATTGCAAAAGCTTAACAAGTGTAACAATACCTAATAGTGTAACAAGAATTGGTGATTATGCATTTTATCGTTGCACAAGCTTAGAAGATGTCTATTATTTGGGCACAAAAGCCGAATGGAATAGTATTTATATAAAGGATGATAATGATCGTCTAATTAATGCAACATTACACTTTATTGATGATGTTAACCCTCAACCTACTCCGCAACCAAACACACAACCAAGTGTACCTACTCCAAAGCCACAGCCAAGTACACCTGCTCCTCAACCACAAGCACCTGCAACACAACCAAGTGTACCTTTAACTCAGCCGGAGCAGACAACACTGCCTCAAAGCAAACCTGCTAAAAAACCAAAATCAACCAAGATTAAAAAGGCAAAAGGCAGTAAAAAGGCTGTTGCAGTTGAATGGGCAAAGATTAAAGGTGTTAAAGGTTATCAAGTTCAGGTTGCGACGGATAAGAAGTTTAAAAAGAACAAGAAGACCGTTACAATCAAAAAACAAAAGACAACCAAAACAACAATTAAAAAACTCAAGGCTAAGAAAAAATATTTTGTACGTATTCGCACATACAAAACAGTAAATGGCAAAAAGGTTTATTCATCTTGGTCGAAGGTGAAAACAGTTAAAACAAAATAACTATAACGAAAGCTCTCCTAATTTTAGGGGAGCTTATTTGTTTATAAGTTAATGAAATTGACAAAAAACTAAAGGTCAAAAAAAGTCAAAAAAATTTTAAAAAAGTTCTTGACTTTCTCTGACCATTGTGCTATTATCACAATAGAAGGTCAAAGAAAGTCAAAGACAAACACAGATTAATGAGAAATAAAGGTGTGTAAAATGTCAGGCTTGTGGCCAAACTAAAAGGAAGTGATTGGAAAATGAAGCTGAGTGATGCGATAGCAGATATGATTCTTAATATGTTTGATGATAACACATCGACAATCCAAATTCAGCGTAACGATTTGGCACAACAGCTCGGCTGTGTTCCAAGTCAAATAAATTATGTGATTACATCACGTTTTACGCCTGAACAGGGTTACAGAATTGAATCAAGGCGTGGCGGCGGAGGATACATTATGATTACCCGTGCCGCAACAAAAGAAAATGCATTAATGTCGCTTGTAAACTCTATAGGTAATTCTATAGACGAAAAAAGTGCAAAGGCAAATATCTATAATTTGCATTATCAAGGTTTATTAAGCGATAAAGCCGGAAGAATTATGATGTCAGTTGTATCTGATAACAATTTTAAAGGCGTCGAAACAGAAATTAAAAATCAAATCAGAGCAAGCTTGCTCAAACAGATGCTTTTAGCATATGTTGATTAGGAGGTATTTATTATGCGTTGTCAACATTGTAATCAAAATGAAGCAACTACTTTTATTAAAAGAAATATAAACGGTCATAAGGAGGAACTGCATCTTTGCAGCGAATGTGCAAAAGAACTCGGTGTTATGGATGAATTTCGTATGCCGACTATGAGCGAAATGTTCGGCGATACTTTCCTTGGCAATTTCCTCGGTGCAGGTGTTGCGGCTATGAATTCTCTTGCCGGGGTTGACAGATGCCTTAGTTGCGGCTCGTCTTTTAACGATATTGTTCAAAGCGGCAGAATGGGTTGTGCCGATTGTTATGACAAGTTCGAGGAAAAGCTTGAGCCTTCTATCAGGAAAATTCACGGTAAAACAAAGCATATAGGAAAATTTGTTTCTTACAGTGAGGATAATGAAGTTAAGGACAGTGCAAACGAAGAAAGCGTATCACAGGAAAAAAGCGAACTTGAATCATTGCAAGAGCAAATGAAAGCAGCAATAAACGAGCAGAGATTTGAGGATGCTGCTGTTATCCGTGATAAAATCAAGGAAATTCAGGAGGGCAAAAATGAGTAAGTGGTATAACGCACAGGGAAATAACAGTGACGTTGTTATGTCATCAAAAATAAGGCTTGCAAGAAATCTTGCAGATGCTCCTTTTCCCTCAAGAATGAGCAATGAAATAAGAAAATCGGTTTGTAAAAAGATTTTTGCCGCAGTTAAAAATTCGCCTGTTGCAGGAGAATTTGATTTGATTGAACTTCAAAGCGAAAACGACTTGAAAAGAATATCAATGGCAGAGCAGGGTGTAATAAGTCCTGAATTTGCAAAGCAAAATAATTTTGGAACGGTTTTAGTGTCTAAAAATGAGGATGTATCAATAATGCTTTGTGAGGAGGACCACATAAGGCTTTCTGTTTTTGCAGCCGGTCAAAATCTTGAAGAAGCTTATCAAAAGGCAGATAAGCTTGATGATATACTTATTGATAATCTTAAAATTGCTTTCAGCGAAAGACTTGGCTTTTTAACCTCAAATCCTATGAATTTAGGTACAGGACTTAAAGCGTCATTTATTCTCCATCTGCCTGCAATATCGGCAAAAGGAATGATTTTATCACTTACAAATATGGTGTCTAAGCTTGGCTTTGATGTTAAGCCTGTTTATAGTGACGATAGCGATTTTTATGAGCTTTCAAACAGAATAACGCTTGGAATAACCGAAAAGAATGCTATTGATAATTTGAACAGTATATGTGAGCAAATTGTTAAGCAGGAAAGAACATTCAGACAGGAACTTATTGAATATGAGGATTTTGAGGATAAAATCTTCAGAGCAATGGGTACACTGAGAATGGCAAGAAAGCTTACTTCAAATGAATTCTACAGCCTTATATCTCTTGTTAGACTAGGAATTTCAATGGGTAGCTTTGATGAAAACTATGAAACAGTATCAAAACTTCTTCACGAGGTGGGAATAGCCACAATTATGAGTGCAAGTGATGAAGGTTTAACTGTTGACGATACAGATAAAATTCGTGCACAATACGTAAGGGAAAGCTTATCTTAAGGTTTTAACCTCTTGGTAGGCTTTGACCTAAAAAGGAGGAATTACTATGTATAAGTTCAGTTATTTTACTCAAAGAGCTAACGAGGTTCTTAATTACGCTATTAAAGCGGCAGAGGATTTCGGTCATAACTATATAGGAAGCGAGCATATTTTGCTTGGACTTCTTAAAACAGACGGCGGTGTTGCAGTAAATATGCTTGAGGAAAAGGGCGTAACCGCCGAAGATATTGAAAACTTAATTAAAGAATATATCGGAGAGGGTATGCAAACCAAACTTACTCCCGATGATTTTACTCCGAGAACAAAGAGAGTTCTTGACGTTGCGTTCCAATATGCAAGAAGTATGAGAAGAAGCTTTGTTGATACAGAGCATTTGCTTATGGCTGTTCTTCAGGAAAGCGATTCTTATGCCGTTAAGTTCCTGAATTCGTTTGGTATTGACGAGCGTCAACTTCTTGAAGAACTTGTTAATGAATCAAGCAGAGGAAATGCTGACGATAAGTATTCGGGAAAAAGGGGCAAAAACGGTAAGTCTAAAACTCCTACACTCGATGAATTTGGCAGAGATTTAACTGCTCTTGCAAAAGACGGAAAAATCGACCCCGTTATCGGCAGGGAAAAGGAAATTGAAAGGGTTATTCAAATTCTTTCAAGACGTACCAAAAATAACCCTTGCTTAATCGGTGAACCGGGTGTCGGCAAAACCGCAATTGCTGAGGGCTTGGCACTTAAAATCGTTAAAGGTGAAGTTCCTGAGCTTTTAAGCGGTAAGAAAATTGTCGCACTTGATTTGACCTCGATGGTTGCAGGTACAAAGTACCGTGGCGACTTTGAGGAAAGAATAAAAAAGGCTATGGACGAGGTTAAAAATGCAAAAGATATTATTCTTTTCATTGATGAGGTTCATACTCTTATGGGCGCAGGTGCTGCAGAAGGTGCAACAGATGCGGCAAATATTTTGAAACCGTCGCTTGCACGTGGCGAAATTCAAGTAATCGGTGCTACGACTATCGACGAATACCGTAAAAATATTGAAAAGGATGCTGCTCTTGAAAGACGTTTTCAGCCTGTTACGGTAGGCGAACCGACAGAAGAAGAAACGGTTGAAATTTTAAAGGGACTTCGTGATAAATACGAGGCTCACCATAAGGTTAAGATTAGCGATGACGCTATCAATGATGCAGTTAAAATGTCGTCAAGGTATATTGCTGACAGATTTTTGCCCGATAAGGCGATTGACCTTATTGATGAAGCAGCTTCAAGGGTAAGGCTTAAGGCTTATACTGCACCCGATAATATCAAGGCAATGGAAAAAGAGGTAAAATCCCTTGAAGAGGAAAAAACCTCGGCAGTTCGTTCACAGGATTTTGAACAGGCGGCTAAACTTCGTGATAAGGAAAAGAATTTGAAAACTCTTCTTGATGAGGAAACCGAGAAATGGAAAAATCTTTCGTCTCATCAGGTAAAAGAGGTGTCAAGTGAGGATATAGCGGAAGTTGTATCTTCTTGGACCGGTATTCCGGCTACTCAAATTACAAAAGAAGAATCGGAAAAGCTTTTACACCTTGAGGATGAGCTTCATAAAAGAATTGTAGGTCAAGATAAGGCAGTTTCCGCCGTTGCACGTGCTATCAGACGTGGCAGAGCAGGACTTAAAAATCCTAAGCGACCTATCGGTTCGTTTATTTTCCTCGGTCCTACAGGCGTTGGTAAAACAGAACTCAGTAAGGCACTTGCCGAAACTATGTTCGGCGATGAGGATGCGATTATCAGGCTTGATATGAGCGAATATATGGAAAAACATACCGTGTCTAAGCTTATCGGCTCACCTCCGGGATATGTAGGCTTTGACGAGGGCGGTCAACTTACCGAAAAAATCAGGAGAAAACCATACTCTGTTGTTCTTTTTGATGAAATTGAAAAGGCGCATCCCGATGTATTTAATATGCTCCTTCAAATTCTTGAGGACGGTGTATTAACCGATTCACAAGGCAGAAAGGTAAGCTTTAAAAATGCCGTAATTATTATGACATCTAATGTCGGCGCATCCAAAATTACCGACCCTAAGCTTGCACTTGGTTTTGAACACAAAGGCGAGGGCGAGGTTGATGAAAATGTCGATATTGAGAAGCTTGTAATGGCTGACCTTCGTGCAACATTTAAACCGGAATTTCTTAACCGTGTTGATGATATTGTTGTATTTAAGCAACTTGAAAAGGACGATATTAAGGAGATTGCCCGCCGTATGCTCAAATCTCTTAATAAGAGATGCGAGGAAATCGGTATTGAACTTGACGTGACCGATAAGGCTGTTGACGCTATTGCTGACAAAGGCTTTGATAAGGTTTACGGCGCAAGACCGCTTCGACGTGCAATTCAAACAAAGATTGAAGATAAGCTTTCAGAACTTATTCTCGAGGATAAAGTTGCAGGTAAATGCAAGGTTGATTACGAAAACGATGAGTTTACTTTTTTGAGTGAAAAGTAAAACAATAAAGGCATTGGTGCTATTATTGCATCAATGCCTTTAAATAAAATATTCGTTTTAATCTATTGCTTCAAAGCAACCGTTTGGATTTTCTTTGCTGTATTGCTTATTAGGTGAAAAATTAAACCAAATGATATTGTTATTATGAGAAACTACCCCGACGTCATTTTTTCCGTCGCTGTTGGCGTCGGCTATTTTAAGCTCTAAATTATCGACGGATATTTGGTCGTTTGGCAATAATAGAGTGCCTATTCTTTGTCCGTCGTATGTATCATATACTGCATATCCGCTTGAGTCATCAAGAAGTGAAACGCAAATTGATAAATCATCCGTAAGCTGATAATCTCTTGAATATGATTTCTGCTCTCTCCAATTTGTGTTTTCAAGAGCAGGCGACGAGACACTTGTATTAGCTGATATTGCATAATTTATTATAAATACAATCATAACTGTTAAAACAGCCGTACCTATTATTGACAATATGTACCAAAGCTGTGTCTCTTTTGCTTTTGCCAAGGCTATGCCTATAGCAATTGCAATGACGGAAGCTAACCCCAAAGCAATATAAATACCCATATATAAACTCCTTTTATTAAACCCGAACATATTATACATAACTTTCCAAAATAATGCAAGTGTTATACAAAATATGCATATTGTCAGAATTTAAATAAATTTTGTTTTGTAATTAATATATGTTTTTTGACATAAAAGTTTATATAAGTATTTATTAAAAATAAAATTTTAAAAATTTGTTAATGCTATTGACAAATGGAAAAAAATTGCTACAATAGTATTTGTTAGCACTCGATAGTTAAGAGTGCTAAAACGTTTGTAAATAATTTCAGAGGTGATAAATATGACAATCAAACCACTTGCTGACAGAGTTCTTTTAAAATCTGTCGAAGCAGAGGAAACAACAAAGAGCGGTATCATTCTTGCCGCATCAGCACAGGAAAAACCTGAGATGAGCGAGGTTGTTGCAGTTGGACCCGGAACAGAGGAAAACCCAATGACCGTTAAAGCCGGCGATAAGGTTATTATCAGCAAATATTCAGGTACGCAGGTTAAGCTTGACGGTGTTGAATATACTATTACATCTGTTAAAGACGTTCTCGCAGTTGTAGAATAATTGGAGGTAATTACTATGGCAAAAGATATAATTTACGGTGAAGATGCAAGAAAAGCTCTTCAGGCAGGTATTGATAAGCTTGCAAACACAGTTAAAATTACACTCGGTCCGAAAGGACGCAATGTAGTTCTTGATAAAAAATACGGCGCACCGCTTATTACTAACGATGGTGTAACAATCGCTAAGGAAATTGAGCTTGACGACCCATTTGAAAATATGGGCGCACAGCTTGTTAAAGAGGTTTCATCTAAGACTAATGATGATGCCGGTGATGGTACAACAACAGCTACACTTCTTGCTCAGGCTCTTGTAAGAGAAGGTATGAAGAATGTTGCTGCAGGTGCAAATCCAATGGCTGTTAAAAACGGTATCAAAGCAGCGGTTGATGCTACAGTTGATGCAGTAAAAGCAAACAGCGAGCAGGTTAAGGGTTCTGACGATATCGCAAGAGTTGCTACTGTTTCTGCCGCTGATGAATATGTTGGCTCTCTTATTGCCGACGCTATGGAAAAAGTTTCTGCAGACGGTGTTATCACTATTGAGGAATCTAAGACTGCCGATACAGTTTGCGAAGTAGTTGAAGGTATGCAGTTTGACCGTGGCTATATATCACCGTATATGGTAACTGATACGGATAAGATGGAAGCTGTTATTGATGATGCAATGCTTCTTATTACAGATAAAAAGATTTCTTCAGTTCAGGATATTCTTCCTCTTCTTGAGTCTGTTCTTAAGAGCGGTCAAAAACTCGTAATTATTGCAGAGGACGTTGAGGGCGAAGCTCTTCAAACAATCCTTCTTAATAAACTCAGAGGCACATTTACTTGCGTATGCGTTAAGGCTCCGGGCTTTGGTGACAGAAGAAAAGATATGCTTCAGGATATCGCAATTCTTACAGGCGGTCAGGTAATTACCTCAGATCTCGGTCTTGAACTTAAAGACGCTACAATGCAAATGCTCGGTAAGGCTCGTCAGGTTAAGGTTACAAAGGAAAATACCATTATCGTTGACGGCGCAGGCGACAGCGACGAAATTAAAAACAGAGTTAATCAAATTAAGACTGCTATTGATAATACAACATCTGATTTCGACAGAGAAAAGCTTCATGAACGCCTTGCAAAACTTGCAGGCGGTGTAGCAGTAATTAAGGTTGGTGCTGCAACCGAAACAGAAATGAAAGAAAAGAAACTTCGTATTGAAGATGCTCTTGCAGCTACTAAGGCAGCAGTTGAAGAAGGTATTGTAGCAGGCGGCGGCGTTGCTCTTATTAATGCTATTCCTGCTGTTGAAAAGCTTCTTGATACTGATGACGCAGACTTTAAGACAGGTGTTCAAATCGTTCTTAAGGCTCTTGAAGAACCTGTACGTCAGATTGCTCGTAATGCAGGCGAGGAAGGTTCTGTAATTGTTGATAAGATTAAGAATTCAAACAAAATCGGCTACGGTCTTAACTTTGCAACTAATGAATACTGCGATATGATTGAGTCAGGTATTGTTGATCCGGCTAAGGTAACACGTTCTGCTATCCAAAATGCATCAAGTGTTGCAGCAATGGTTCTTACAACAGAATCACTTGTTACTGATATAAAAGACCCACAGGCTGATGCGGCACAGGCAGCAGCTTTGGCAGCAGCACAGGGCGGCGGAATGTATTAATAACTGAATAAATTACATTTGACAATTTAGGAATATGCCCTTATAATTAGGGCATATTCTTTTTTTGAAGGTAATAAAATGCAAAATAAAAAAATTATTTCTTTATTTATAGCCTTTGTTTTAATTGTTACTGCTTTGTTGCCTGTTGATTACGAATCCTTTGCGAGTGTAACAACAACGCAAGAGGATGTGCCCGGTGTTAACAGTATGGATACGCTTTTAACTTATCCTGAATTTAATTCAAAGGTTACAGACGGTGCATATCTTATTCCGGGTCTTGTTTCAAGCGTGTCATACAATAAGCAAACCAAACATTTTGCAACCACGCAAACTATGTGCCCTCAAGCTATATGCAAGGTTAATCATTATACTCTTATAACTGCTTACGACAGTTCGACAAACTCTAAAGGCGCTTCGATTTCCAAATCTGTTGTTTATGTTCTTGGCAGCAATAACGAACTTGTGAAAACTCTTGTTTTGCCTGATTCTTACCATGTCGGAGGCATTGCGTTTGATAGTGCAAACGGCTTAATTCTGATTGCAAAGGCTTCTGCTTCAGCGGTAGGTGTTATTTCGCTTGATGATTTTTACAAATATTTGCGCTTTTCAAGCAAATTCGTGAATGTTAATTATACGATAGAGGAAAACGATTCAAACAAATTTATTTATTCTGCTTCAAGCGTGGCATACAAAAACGGTCACGTCTATCTCGGAACATTCGGCGCAGGCTCCGACAGCTATGCTTACTGTTATACGCCTATATATAACAAAGCTAAAAATACCTATTATTTAAAGTATAATTATAAATTTTATCTTCCAAGCTATACTCAAGGTTTTTCTTTAACGGATTATAAAGGTAAACTTAGGATGTTTGCTTCAATATCATACGGCCGTAATGAAACAAAAGGAATTTATTGTTCATATCTTTATACGTATACATTTAATCAGTCAAACGGAAGTAAAACGCTTGATAACATTTTAAGTTGTCCGCCTATGCTTGAACTTACTTATCCTGAAGGCGGCAAGCTTTATTGCCTTTTTGAATCGGCAGCAAATATTTATAGGAATGTTTCAAGAAAGCCTCTTTCTTACGTTATGCCGCTTAAATTGAGCACACTTTGCGATGAAAAACAGGGAAGCTTTGTTAATATAAATGTTTCAAATGTTAATAACGGTAAAAAAATAAGAGTGGACTGTTCGCTTCAAAATGCTAAAATTTATTACAGCAGTTCAATGCCGTATTACAGGTACAGCAAAATAACTTCATGCTCTCTTTATAAAAAAGCTTATTTAAAGCGAAATACAGGCACGGTTTATGCTGTTGCCGTTGTTGATAATCGTATTGTGGCGGCTGATGCTGTTTATGTTTCTGTTTCAAAAGCAGCAGCACCGTCAAAGCTTAAGATTAAGTCTAAATCAAAAACCTCAATAAAAATAGGGTGGAAGGCCGCTTCAAAGGCAACCTCTTACGAAATTTACAGAAGTACGAGTAAATCAAAGAATTATAAAAGAGTTGCAACTGTCAGTGCTTCGAAAAAAATTTTTAAAGATAAAAAACTCAAGAAAAATAAAAAGTATTATTATAAAGTTCGTGCAGTAAGAAAAGGATATATTAATTCGAACTTCTCCAATATCGTTTCGACTAAAACGAAAAAATAGTTTTTTCTTGTGAATAATCACCAAAAAAGGCAAGATATTTTTTATCCTGCCTTTTTCTTTTATACACTTGTATATTTTATACTTTTGTGTTATTATATAGCTGTCGTGAAAATTATACAAATTATTAAATGTGACATAATTCGGAGGACGCTATGCCTAAAAATAATAAACTCGGTTGTTCTTATTCAACTCAGCTTAAGCTTGCTAAATCATTAAAGGAATTAATGGCTAATCAGCCGTTTGAAAAGCTTTCGGTTTCTGACATCACTAATAATTGCTCACTCCACAGGCAGACATTTTATTATCATTTTGAGGATAAATATGAACTTCTTGATTGGATTGTATATAAGGAACTTATGGAACCGCTTATTGACGGATTTTCATTTGATAATATGTATGAGCATTTTATGAGACTTTTTACAACAATGGTTGATGAAAAGAAATTTTATCTAAATGCCTTTAAAATTGATGTCAATGATTTGTCAAGATATATCAACCGCCTTGCTTATGAACAATTTATGGTTGTTATCGACTGCCTTGAAAAAAATTCCGGTATTAAATCAAATTATAATGAAAATATGATGTTTGCCGAGTTTTTGGGCTATGGATTTGTCGGTATTGTTTTTGGTTGGGCACAAAGGGGCATGAAGGACTCTCCTGAGGAAATGACAAGGCGCCTTGAAAGAATTATTAATAACTTAATACAGCTTGCCTCAGAAAACAGAAAATAATTATTAAGGGCTGTTTCACATTGTTGTGAGACAGCCCTTTTTTTACGTATTAATATGTCTTTTTCTTGCCTCTTTTATGCTTAATAGGCTTTTGATTGATTGTGTTTTTCAATTCCTTTTGTGCGGCTTTTCTTAAACTGTCGGCATCGTGTATGATTGTTTTGTCATAACAATGGCTGAGCGCTTGCGTTAAGCCTAAAAGAATAAATAAATTAATAATCTGCTTAGGTGAATTGAAAATGTAATCTGTAAGTCCGAAAAGGAGATACATCATCATTGATGTGAATACGCAAAATACAAGGGTGAATTTTTTGCCGTTGTTTGCGTTGATTTCAAGAAGCTTGCCAAATCCGCAGATTAATACGGTAAACAATAAGACAAGGCCGACAATGCCAAGCTCAACCCACGTTTCAAGCACAAAATTATGACCGTGTGGCTTGTCGAGCTGATACTGATTTAAAAGAATTTGACCTGTTTGCTCAATTCCGAATCCGGTTCCGATTATAAACGGTAAAGCGTGGTGGAATATATAGTCAAGAAGACTGCCCCAAATTTTAAGGTGAGCCGCTGATGATTTAGCTGCCTCGCTGCCTGCACCCCTTACTTTGAATATAATTCCGTATCTTGTAAGAAGTGAAGGAACTATAACAAGTACGGTCGGCACAAATATTTCAAGAAGCGGCTTTTTGTGCTGTTTAAATAACACAATAAACATAAACAACCAACCGATAATTGCTATTACACAACCGCCACGTGTCAATGTTGCACTGATACCGCAGCTGATAAGCACATTTATCATAAAGTACATAAGCTTATGCTTTTTGCCCTTTGTGTTTAAGAAAAGATAGATTGATATTGGATATACAATCATCAAATATGTTGCCAAAAGATTGGGATTTGAGAAAAATCCGCTTGCTCTTGAATCCCACCAAAGAGTTGTGTCGATATCAAAAGGAAGCCAATTATAAACAGCTTTGTCAAGTGGCTTATAAAACGGTGTTACAAATACCTGCGATTTAGTAATGTATTTGTATTTGAATAATGTATATGAGCATATTTGAAGTATTGCTACAAATCCGTTAATTGCACCCGAAAGTGACATTGCGGCTAAAAGTCTGTCAATTTTTTTTCTTGTTCTCACTATATTATGTATCATAACTTCAATGAGAAACATACCCCACCATAAAGCTGCGGTTGAGAATGTGGAAAATTTGGTATCTGACCAAAGAATGCTGATAAGTGCAAATCCCATAAAAGCCATCATAAGCTTTCCGAGTGTGCCGACTTTTGCTTTTTTACCTTCTTTAGACCACTGTACTTTAAAAACAATAAATCCTATGAACAACAAAAACGGACTTACATATTCCGGAAGTAAAGGAAAAAAGAATACAGTCGCAAGCAACCAGCACCAAGCAGGATTTTTTTTGTATTGTTCCTTTAAGTTAATTAACTTTTCTTTCATAATTTAAACCTCAGCGAATAATTACGCTTATATATTATATAAATAATAATTTTATTTGTTTGCTACAAAACAGTATAAAATACAAAGTATAATATACACTACTTATACTGATTTTGCAAGTATAATAATTTTAGGTTAACGGGATATGAATAAAAATTTAACTGTTCATATTATTATAATATAAATTTTAATTTATAAATATTGTTAAGGTGTTGCAATCTTAAACGATATATTGTATAATTGATAGGAATTTAAACATATTTTTCTGTTTTTGATAAAACGGAAAATACAGGAGTGAAATTATGGACGAAAAAGACTTAAACGAAAATGAGGAAAAATTGACTGACGTTAATAATGATTCAGTTGACTCCGGTCTTGAAGAAAAAGACGGTGTTAAATACGAAACAAGCGACAATTGGGAGTTTGATGCAAAAGCGCCGACTCTTGATGAAAATCTTGTTATGGAAAATCAAGACTATTCAATTTCATTTGACAAAGTAAGCGAGCCGAAGCCAACACAAGCTTTAGATAATCCAAACGATAATAAGATTGTTATTAACAAAGAGCCGCTTAAATTTATACCGCTTGCAATTTTTCTTGCAGCGGTAATTGCAGTTGTCGCTACTTTGGGCGTTAGATATTATACTGTACCTAACGGCAAGGAGGGCAAATATATGAATCCCGCTTCTGTTGTTGCAACTGTTGACGGGCAAAAAATCAGTATTGGAATGTACGACTATTATTACGCAAGCATCGTAAGCTATTATGAGCAATATGCTTCTTACGGTTATTACAGTCTTGATACTACTAAAGATTATTCAAAGCAATACACAACCGATGATGACGGAAATAAGATTTCGTGGCAAAAGTTTTTTGAAACCGAAGCGCTTAAAGAAGTTGAACAGATTACAACCTATTATTCCAAAGCGCTTGAGGAGGGTGTAACTTTAACAAGCGCCCAAAAGAAAACTATTGAAAAGCAGATTTCGACTCTTAAGGATTCCGCATCTCAAAATGATGTCAGTCTTGACCAATACATCAAAGCAAACTTTGGTACATATTGTTCAGAGGATACAATAAGGATTATGCTTGAACAGTATTACTTAAGCGCTAATTACAAGGGCAAGTTTAAGTGTGAAACAAAAGTTACGGATAACGATGTTGATAAATATTATAATGACCACAAAAATGATTATAAGAAAATAGAATTTTATTATATTGCTTCTCCTTATGATGCGACAGATGACAATTCTAAGAACGAATCAATTAAAACTGCCGAGAAAATTATGGCTAAGATGAAAGATAAAAAATCAGTTATTGCTCTTGTGCCTGAAGTTTATTCATCTTACATTGATTCTCAAGTTAAGTCATCAATGGAGCAGGACAGCACACTTACCGAGAAAAAGGCGAGGGAAGAGGCTATTAAGTCATATGAAAGTAATGTTGTTACAACTGTTTCCGGAAGTGATTCACCGTTTGATGATAAGATGAATACATGGCTTTTCTCAGATGATACAAAGGTAGGCTCAAAGAAGTATTATATTGATGAGAGTGCAGGATATATTTACATTGTATTAAAAACTTCTAAGGCAAGCGTTGAAGAGGATGAAACATACACTGTAAGGCATATTCTTGTTGCTCCTGAGAGTGGCAGCAATTCATCGTCAAGCACTTCAGAAAAAACTGAATATACGGATGAACAATGGGCAGCAGCTAAGAAAAAAGCTGACTCTATTCTCGCTAAATTTAATAAAACAGATAAAAGCGAATATGAATTTGCAAAGCTTGCAGAGCAATACAGTACGGACTCAGCTTCAACTTCATCAGGCTCAAACGATTCTTTCGGCGGTCTTTATGAAAGTGTAACGCTCGGTCAAATGGTGCCGGATTTTGAAAAGTGGTCAATTGACGATTCACGTAAGTACGGTGATACAGGAATTGTAAAGAGCGATTATGGTTATCATATTATGTTCTTTATTAATGATTGCCCTGAATATCAATCAAAAATTATTGCTCAAATAAAATCCGACAGATTAAGCAATATGATTGATAAAGCAGAAATTAAAGTGCATGAGAATGCAATTAAGAAGGCAGTTGATAAGGAAAAGGCTGCTAAAGAGGCAGCGGCAGAGTCAGCAACGGCATCCTCGCCAAATTCTGCTCAAGGCACAACAAGTGCTTCATCAGGCAATAATTAAATGATTTAGTATCATTTTGTATATAATTTTCAGAAAAAACAAAATAAAACTTGTATTATTAGTTACAATAGTGTAAAATATTTTGTGAATTAAATTTGAATGAAATAGGTAGGACGAAAATATGGCAAAAAAACAATTAGAAGATGATTTGTTGACAGGCGGCAGCTTGAATGCTGATGATAAGTCGGCAAAAAAAGCCGCTAAGGCAAAAAAATCTGCTGAAAAAAAAGCTGCTAATGCTGCAAAAATTCGTGAAAAGAACGAAGCAAAAAGAGCAGAAATAAAGAAAGAAATCGATGCTCTTAAAGCAAAAAAAGACGACTGTGACGACGAAAAAGAAATTGAAAAGCTTTCCGGCGAAATTAAGAAGCTCAGCGAAAAGTATTCTGCAGTAGGAGCTAACAGCAACGGTCTTGCTCCCAAAACGGTTAAAATTATCAAATCTGCAGTTTGTATTGTTGTAGTTGTTGCACTTCTTGTAACTTATGTTGCAACCGGTGCTGTCAGAAAAGGCTTCATTGCTTCTCTCAGCATTCCTGCCCAAACTTTTACCGGTATGACTGTATCTAATCAGGACGGCAGCGAAAAGGCAAAAATCAAGGTTGCTACATACAATTATTATTTTGCATTGACTTATAATAATTTAAGAACAAGACAGCAGCAGTACAGCCAGTACGGTCTTGATCCTAAGCAGTACAATCTTGATGTTGATTTTGACAAAAAGCTTTCTAAACAAACAACAAAAAATGATGATAACGAAACTGTTACTTGGGAAGAGTATATTCACGATGAAGTAATCGAATCTATTGAATCAACATATACATATTATCTTGCCGCTAAAGCTGCGAATGACGGAAAAGACCCTGAGATTACTGCGGACCAAAAGAAAGAACTCAAGGAAACACTTCAGCAGTACAGAGAATCAGCTCATAAGTATGGATATACTTTAAGCGGTTATCTTGTTAAAGCAATGGGTAAGGGCGTAACTGAAAGCTTGTTTACCCAAGAAGCAACAAGAAGTTATATTGCCGATAATTATAAGAGCGAACTTAGCGACAAGTCAAATGAAAAAGAATATACAACAAAAGATTATGATAATTATAAGAAGGATCACGAAGATGAACTTCTTTCAGTTGACGTAAGACTTTTTGAATGTTCAAGTGAAGATGATGCAAAGGCATTTAAGAAGGCACTTGCAAAAGATGCTTCTAACTTTACTGCTCTTTGCCAAAAGTATGCATCTGATAAGTTCTATAAAACTGCTTATGAGGATGCCGGTTATTCAACTGAATATGGCGTTACAAAGGAAAACCTTAAGAATAAAGGCTATGCTATTGCAACTGCTGATGACAAGGATAAGAAAAGCTATCCGGGTCTTGAATGGCTCTATAGTTCAAAGAGAAAAGCAGGCGATTCATATCAATACAGCACGACCGTAGTTTATGTTCTTTCTCCTGCTTCAATTCAGAACAGAAAGACTGTTAATGTCCGTCATATCCTTATTGCTCCTGAAACAAGTGATAATAAAACAGCAGCTAAGGATGCAACAGATAAGCAGTGGTCTGCAGCATATAAGAAAGCTACAAAGATTCTTGATGAGTTTAACGCAGGCGATAAGAAAGAAAAGAGCTTTGCACAACTCGCTAAAAATAATACTTCAGATACAGGTTCTAAAGATAACGGCGGTCTTTACGAAAATGTAGTACCGGGTCAAATGGTAAATTCATTCTCAGCTTGGAGTTTTGATTCTTCAAGAAAAGCAGGCGATACTGCTATTGTTAAGTCGGATTACGGCTATCATATTATGTATTTTGTCGGCAATGGTGACCTTACAACTTGGCAGTATGCCGCTAAAAAAGCACTTTCTTCCGGCGACAGCACAAGCAAGACAGAAAAACTTGAAAAGGATTATTCAATTAAAGTTAATTGGTTTGGCTCTCGTTACTTTGAGAAGGACGTCGATATTGATAATTAATGCAAAATCAAAGAGGTTGGATTATCAACCTCTTTATTGCTTTTTATTTTAGGGGATTTATATGGTTAAAAATTCTGATGTGCAAAAACTTAAGGACGAAATATCACGTCTTATGGCGGCACTTGAAGATGTCAATTTTGAATGTCAAAGACTTGAAATAATTAATTCAAATCTTGATTTTCAATTGAAATCTGTCAATAGGGAATTGAAACAGAATATAGCAATGCTTGAAGCTTTGGAGGAAGAAAACAAAACATTAAAAGAACAATTAAAAAATAAGTAATTAATCTATTTCATTTTTTATATCATTTAATACCTTTTTTTCTATTCTCGAAACATAACTTCTGCTTATTTTCAGCCTCTGCGCAATTTCTCTTTGCGTTAGAGGCTTTTTGTTATTTAATCCATATCTTAATACGATAATTTCCTTTTCTCTGCCGTTTGGCATTTTTTCTATAATGCGTGATACTTTTTCCCATTGTATCTTTTTTTCTAAATCTTCGGCTAAATCAACAGGCGAACTGATTGTATCTTCAACAGTAAGCGGATTACCGTCTTTGTCAACATCAAGTGCATCGCCTAAATATATGTCGTTTGATTGTTTCTTTCCTGTTCTGAAATGCATTAATATTTCGTTTTCAATACAACGTGATGCGTATGTAGCAAGACGAACGCATTTTTCGCTGTCGAAAGAATCAATAGCTTTTATAAGACCGATTGTTCCTATGCTTATTAAGTCATCGTTATCATTTGTTTTTGAATAATATTTTTTAACAATATGACTCACAAGTCTAAGATTTCTTTCTATTAGAACAGCTCTTGCACTTTTATCGCCGTTTTTCATTCGTTCAAGCATTACTTTTTCTTCTTTCGGCGAAAGGGGTTTTGGAAAACTTGACGTGTTTTGAATGTGCAATATAAAATAAATCAAATTTGCACTTATTGCAGAAATTATTGCTGAAATCATTTTCATCACCGATTAAATATATGATTAGAGCATTTGTCCAATTAACCTTTTGTTTGCAAATAATTATAATAATTTACATTTTGTATTGACTTGTCATATTATTAATGTTAAAGTTATTTAAGATAAAGGTGTACATAGAGGGAATATAATGAAAACGGATTTGATAAACGGAAAACCTTTAAAGAGTATTATTTTATTTGCTCTTCCTATTATGGCAAGCTCAATGCTTCAATATAATTATAATTTGGTGGATAATATTATTGTCGGCAGATTTGTAGGAACTAATGCACTCGCCGCTGTCGGAAATGTCGGCTCGATTAACAACTTTATAATAGGAACATCGTTAGGGCTTACCTCGGGCTTTACGATTTCTGTTGCTCAAGCCTTTGGAGCTAAACGATTTGATAAAATGAATAAATATGCCGGTAACAGTATTGCTCTTTCATTTCTTATCGGTATGATTATAATGATAGTTGCGCATTTCCTTTCTCGTCCTCTTTTAAGATTAATCGACACACCTGACGAGATTATTGATATGTCAGCGCAATATATTGACGTGCTCTATTATGCTGTACCTGTTCAAATGTCGCTTAATAATTTTAACTCTCTTTCTCGTGCAGTCGGCGACAGTAAACGGCCTCTTTATTTTTTGATTGTAAGCGTAATAGTCAATTTGATACTTGATATCCTATTTGTTGGTTTCTTCAAATGGGGTGTTATAGGTGCTGCTTGGGCAACCGCAATAAGCGAACTTGTTGCAATGATTTTGTCTGCAATAAGCGTGTTTAAGCATATCGAAGAATATACTATTAATAAATCTTCTCTTAAACTTGACTTGAAAACTTCATGGTCGCAAATTAAAATAGGAATTCCTATTTCGCTTCAATTCAGTATTACCTCAATAGGTTCAATGGTACTTCAAACCGCTGTAAACGGATTTGGAGCTAATGTAATAGCCGGTTTTACCGCCGCCGGCAGGGTAGAGCAGCTTACCAATATTCCTATGTCAGGTTTGGGCGTAGGCAATATGACCTTTGTTTCTCAAAATTACGGTGCAGGAAAGTATGAAAGAATTATTAAAAGCGTTAAGAAAATATTTATTCTTGATGTAATTGTATCCCTTTTCTGTAGTGCAATTTTGGTAGGAATAGGTCCTTTTATTGTTAAACTCTTTATGAAAGAATATAATCCTGAAATAATGAATGCGGCTAATCATTATCTTTGGGCTATTGCTGAATGTTACAGTCTTGTTGCAATATTATTCGTATTTAGAAATACACTTCAAGGTCTCGGCTTTACTTATGCCAATATGATTGCCGGAGCAGGAGAATTTTTTGGAAGACTTGCCGTTGCTCTTATATTTGCAAAGGTTATTGGGTTTAACGCAATTTGTTATGCAGGTCCTGTTGCGTGGCTTCTTGCGGACATCCCGCTAATTATTATTTATCTTAATAAGAAAAAGAAATTTAAACAGATGATTCAAAATCTAATTTAACTGTTAGGGGGTGATATTAATTATGTATTATGTTGTTTTATCAGTAGGTGTTGTGATTTCACTCATATTTTGCTTTAACAGAAGCAAAGGTTACAGTGTGAATAATTTGATTTTTAAGTCTGTATCAAGTCTTTGCTATCTTTTAACCGCAGTATTTGCTCTTATTACAAATTATAAGGCATACACATACGGTTCACTTGTTATAATGGGCGGAGCGCTTGGTCTTGTTGGCGATATTTTGCTTGACTTAAAGGGAATATATAAAAATGAAGAAAAAATCTATTTGAAGGGTGGATTTATTTTCTTTCTAATCGGTCATATTTTCTATTTCTGCGCTGTAATTTATTCGATTAAGATGAAATGGTACTTGGTTCTTATTGCCGCTGTTGTTTCTGTAATAATCGGCGTATTGACCGTAGCTTCTGCAAATCTTATGAAAGTTCACTACGGCGCATACAGACGTATTGTTGCAGTTTATGTAGCGTTTCTTGCAATGACTTCGGTTATTTCAATTATTGCAGTATTTGTTACTCATTTTCAAAAGGCTTACGTTATTATGGCAATCGGTTCTGTATTGTTTTTACTTTCGGATGCTGTTTTGTCTAACACCTTCTTTGGCAGAGGAAAGGATAAACCGATTCATTTGTTTGTAAATCATTTTCTCTATTATGCAGGTCAATATCTTATTGCCGCATCGGTTATGTTTGCATAAAAAATAAGGACTTGGATTTTCCCAAGTCCTTTTGCAATTTATTGCGCATTATTTTGATTTCTTCTTATCTCCTGCAAAATTTCAATGCATTTTTCAAGCCTTTCGTCATTTGTTTGAATACCGTTTTTAGAAATATTATTGCAAATCATATCGTCAATAATATCCTCGGCACGTGAAAGCAAAGCAATTAGCTCGGTTTTGTCATCGTTTCTATCTGCTCTGTTTTCAACTGTTTGCGTTCTTGAAAACAGCTTTCCGTTTTGGTTTATTTTAATATTTTCAACAATTGTACCGTTTTTCTCAATCATAATTGAATCTATATTTTCTGATGAACGGTGGGCAACTCTCTTTAGCTTGTTAAAAATATATGTAGCGTCGAATAAGCTTGAAAAGGTTAGCTTTTCAACACCTGTAGCCCTGTTGATAAATAGGGTGATTTTTTGATTTGTATTGTTAATTATTACTTCGTTTACTTTTTTGAGGAATGGCGCCGTTGCCGTGGATAACTCATCAAAAGTGAATGTGTAAAGTAAGTTCATATCGTTATCAAATACGAGTGCATTTTCCCTTAATGCTAAATTGTATTTTGAGTTTTCAAATTCGAAAGCAATTAAATCTCCATGTGATGCATTTATATCATTTAATGAATATGAATTGTTAATATTTCTGCTGTTATTTAACAGCTTTCTTAGTTTTAACGGCATATAATTGTCCCCTTAATTTAATGTTTTTATATTATATACCTCTGTTCAAAAAAATGCAACAAATTTGTTATATTTTGTCGATTATTAAACTAAACAATTCTTATTATATTGTTTTATATGAATTATTATGATATAATTAATCAGGTGATTATTTATGCAAATGTGGTTTTTTATGTTGTTTATAGCAATAGTTTTACCGTTAATTATGTTTATGAGCAGTTTTTATTTTATTGCAGGCGGTCCTAAAAATATTAATAATATTTTTGGCTACAGAACAGGTCGGTCAATGATTAATAAGGATACTTGGATTTTTGCTCACGAATATTGCGGTAAGCTGTGGCTTAAAGTCAGTATTGCTTTTATTTTGACATCAATTGTTATTATGCTTTGCCTTATCAAAACCGACCAAAGAGTATTTGTTGCTGTTGGATTTGTTATCTTTATCGCTGAATTTGTAACCTTGTTTTTTACAATTAATAAAACAGAAAAGGCACTGGCTGACAGTTTTGACATTAAAGGTAACAGAAAAAAATAATATTCATTTTGCGTTTGATGTATAAACTGTTTAAAATTTATACATAATATCCTATTGACAAGGTAGGAAATTAGTGCTATTATTTCCTATTGAAAAGATAGGAATATTATCTTATATATTCTTTCTTTATTTATATTAATTTCCTGTCAACCACAGCAGGCATAAAAATAATTGTGGTTAGAAAGGCGATATTATGACAGTTTATGCAGATAATGCAGCAACAACTCAGATGAGCGATAGTGTGTTAAAAGCAATGATGCCGCTTCTTACCGACATTTACGGTAATCCGTCATCACTCCATTCTGTTGGTCAAATTGCTAAGGAGCATTTGGAAGCTGCAAGGGAAACTGTTGCCGAATGTATCGGAGCAGACCCTAAAGAAATATATTTCACATCAGGCGGCAGTGAGGCTGACAATCAGGCTATTCGTTCTGCTGCTTACATTGGCGCAAGAAAAGGTAAAAAGCATATTATTTCAAGTAAGTTTGAACATCATGCTGTTCTTCACACGCTTGATGCGCTTAAAAAAGAAGGCTTTACGGTTACTCTTCTTGATGTTTATTCAAACGGCATTGTTAAGCCTGAGGATGTAGCAAACGCTATTACAGAAGAAACCTGCCTTGTAACTATAATGACAGCTAATAACGAAATCGGCACAATTCAGCCAATTGCCGAGATAGGTAAGATTTGTAAGGAAAAAGGTGTACTTTTTCATACAGATGCTGTTCAGGCGGTAGGTCATATTCCGGTTAATGTTAAGGATATGAATTGCGATATGCTGTCTGTTTCGGCTCATAAATTCCATGGCCCTAAGGGTGTAGGTTTCCTTTATGCACGTAAAGGTATTCTTCTTACAAATATTATTTACGGCGGCGCTCAGGAGCGTAATAAAAGAGCCGGTACTGAAAATATGGCTTCTATTGTCGGTATGGCAACAGCCATTAAGGATGCTACAGACCATCTTCAAGAAAATGCCGAAAAGGTTACCGCAATGAGAAACAGACTCATCGATGGACTTAAGGGAATTGAAAGAAGCAGAATTAACGGTGACCTTGAGCATCATTTACCGGGAACATTGAATATGTGCTTTGAGGGCATTGAGGGCGAAAGTCTTCTTCTTTTGCTTGACGCTAAGGGTATTTGTGCATCAAGCGGCTCTGCTTGCACAAGTGGCAGTCTTGACCCGTCACACGTTCTTCTTTCAATCGGTGTTCCTGTAGAAATCGCACATGGCTCATTGAGATTATCAATAAGTGAATATAACACTATGGAACAAATGGATCATATTGTAAAATCAGTTCCGGAGGTAGTAAGTTACCTTCGTTCTATTTCTCCCGTTTGGGAAAGAATTAAAAAGGAGGAAAAATAATTATGGCTCTATACTCAGAAAAAGTAATGGACCACTTTACAAATCCGAGAAATGTTGGTAAAATTGAAGATGCCGACGGTATTGGTGAAGTTGGTAACGCTAAGTGTGGCGATATAATGAAAATGTATATTAAGGTTAGCGACGATGGCATTATTGAAGACGTTAAGTTTAACACCTTCGGTTGTGCTTCTGCTATCGCATCAAGCTCAATGGCTACGGAAATGATTAAAGGCCAGCCTATTGATAAAGCTTTAGAGCTTACTAATAAGGCAGTTGTTGAGGCGCTTGACGGTTTGCCACCGGTTAAAATTCACTGTTCTGTTTTGGCAGAAGAGGCAGTTAAGGCTGCTGTTAAAGATTATTATGATAAAAAAGGCATAGAATATGACCCTGCTGAATTTGCAGGTGTTGACTGTGCGGAGTGCGGAGTACACAATTAATATGATTTCTGATATTCAGCAAGAGATAATTAAGCTCAAAAAGGAGAAGGATATTTGTATCCTTGCTCATTGCTATCAATCACCGGAAATATTGGAGGTTGCCGACTTTGTCGGTGACTCCTTTGCTCTCTCTGTAGAGGCATCAAAAGTTAATAATAAAACAGTAATTATGTGCGGCGTACGCTTTATGGCTGAAACCGTTAAAATACTGTCACCTGACAAAACAGTCTATTTGGCAAATCCCGATGCAGGATGCCCTATGGCTGAAATGATGGATAAAGAGGTTATTTCGCTTGTTAAGGAGCAATATCCCGATTATACGGTTGTTGCCTATATTAACACTACAAGTGAACTTAAAACAATTTGCGATGTTTGTGTAACTTCTTCATCTGCATTAAAGATATGCAAACAGATTGAAAACAAAAATATTCTTTTTATTCCCGATTGCAATTTAGGTGATTGGATTTCTAAGCAGCTTCCGGAAAAGAACTTTAAGCTTTTGAGCGGTGGATGCCCAACTCACGCAAGAATGGGCGAAAGGGACGTTAAGAGGGCAAGAGAAGCTCACCCTGATGCACTTTTGCTTGTTCACCCTGAGTGCGTGCCTGATGTTGTTAAACACGCTGATTATGTAGGCTCAACAACAGGTATTATGAATTATGCCAAGGAAAGCGACGCTAAGGAATTTATTATCGGTACGGAAAACAGTATTGTAACTCATCTTCAAATGAGCTGTCCCGATAAAATGTTTTATCCGCTTTCTAAGGACTGCGTATGCCATAATATGAAGGCTACCACGCTTGTCGACGTACTTAATTGCTGCAAGGGTGTTTTCGGTGAAGAAATTACTCTTGATGAAGAAACATATATCGGTGCAAAAAAATGCATTGATGAAATGATAAGGCTTGGTTAAATGAATAAAAAATGTATTATCGCAATGAGCGGTGGCGTTGATTCCAGCGTTGCCGCTTTTTTAATGAAAGAAAAAGGATATGAATGTATCGGCGCAACAATGAAACTTTATGATAACGAGGAAATCGGTATCAGTAGGGAAAAGACCTGTTGCTCGCTTGACGATATTGAAGATGCAAGAGCTGTTGCACGCCGTCTTTCTATGCCTTATTACGTTTTTAATTTTAAAGACGAATTTGAGGAAAAGGTTATAAATAAGTTTATCAGAACTTATGAAAACGGCGGAACTCCTAATCCTTGTATTGATTGTAACAGATATTTGAAGTTTGAAAAGCTTTTTCAGCGTATGAACGAGCTCGGCTTCGATTATGTTGTAACAGGTCACTATGCAATTGTTGAGGAAAAAGACGGCTGGTTTTATCTCAAAAAGGGTAGTGACGATACTAAAGACCAAAGTTATGTTCTTTATTCGCTTACTCAAAATCAGCTTGCGCATATTCAATTTCCTTTGGGCGAATATTCTAAAACGGAAATCCGCAAAATTGCAGAGGAGCAGCATTTCTTGAATGCACGCAAGCGTGACAGCCAGGATATTTGCTTTGTTCCCGACGGAGATTACGCTAAGTTTATTGAAGGCTATCTCGGTAAAACATATCCCGACGGTGATTTTGTCGATATTAACGGTAATGTAATCGGAAGGCACCATGGTATTATTAGATACACAAACGGTCAGCGCAAAGGGCTTGGTGTCGCTTTTGGCAAGCCTATGTATGTTGCCGATAAGGATATTGAAAAGAATACGGTAACTCTTTGTACTAATGATGAGCTGTTTTCAAGGGAAGTAAACGCAGTTGATTTTAATTTGCTTGTTCCTGATTTACCCAATGAATTTAAGTGTAAAGCCCGTGTGCGTTATAATATGAAAGAGCAGGGAGCAACTGCTTATTTGGACGGTAGCAAATTGAAACTTATTTTTGATGAGCCGCAAAGAGCAATAACCAAAGGACAGGCTGTGGTGCTTTATGACGGCGATACAGTCATTGGCGGAGGAACTATAATATGAACGGCGAAAATACGTGTTATAAGCAATCTGTCACGGCTGTGGTGCTTAGGGACAACAAAGTGCTTCTTGCTCGTCATACATACGGTGCCGGTAAGGATTTTCTTATTGTTCCGGGAGGTTATCTTAATTTAGACGAAACTCCTGAACAGGCAGTAAAAAGAGAATTCCTTGAAGAAACAGGAGTTGTGATTGAGCCTAAAAATATTATTGCTGTCAGGTTTAATCTTAAGGATTGGTATGTTGCATTTTCCGCCGATTATATAAGCGGTAGGGAACATTCTGACAATGATGAAAACAGCGAGGTGTTATGGCTTGACGTTGATGAGGCTTTAAATCGTTCTGATGTACCTGAGCTTACAAAGAAACTTATTGAGGCGGCTATTAATATTAATTCTCCTTTTGAAAAGAAAGAATTCATCAGCCGTGAAAATCACGGTACTTATTCGCTTTATACTAAATAAATATACTATATATTGGTCAGTTTAATTTATAATAACTATATTTGTAAATATTCAACTTTTGTCTTATTTTTCAAAATTTTTTGTTTTTCTGTTACAAAATAGTTCAAAAAGCGTTAATGTTTACAATTTGTTCATAAAATACTGCCATTTCTGTATATTTTTTTGTTGAAATTTAATATCTTTAATGGTATACTACTATTAGACTTATAAGGGGGTAATTGTGCCTTGACTAAAGAAGAAAAGCAAACAAAGAAACTTGCCAAGAAAGAGGCAAAATCTGAAAAGAAAGAAGCTAAAGCTGAAAAGGCAAATGCTAAATATAAAGCAAAGGCTGAAAAGAAACATACTAAAGCTTATGCAAGCTTCGTAAAGGATACTGAAAAGAAGAATGCAAAGCTTCAGGCTAAGGCTCAAAAAGACGGTAAGGAATTTGTTCCTATCGCAATTCCTAATGTTGATGAATATCAAACAAAGAAGGAAATCAAGGCTGAAAAGGCTACAACTAAAGCATACGGAAAGTATGTTAAGAAATTAGAAAAGAAGAATGCCAAGGTAGAGAAAAAGTGTGCAAAGAAAGGTAAACCTTTCGTTCCTGTTCAAATTCCTACCGAAGAGGAATTTGCTAATTCATCAACCGCAAATCAAAATAAGGCAGGAAAGATTAGCCTTATGATAATTCTCCTCCTTCTTATTTGGTTCTTAATTTACTTCATCATTATGTATGTAAATACTGCTTATGTCGCACCTGTTGTTGAGGAAACAACCGTTGCAGAGGAAAGCAAAAAACCGGCTGTATACGACCTTTATTCTAATCCACACGAGATTACTACTACTCCTGATTATAATGTTAATGATGCTAAGCGTTTGCTTAAGCAAACAATTCACGATAATTGGAGAGAAATAGGTTACAGTTCAGATGCATCAAACAGCGCAATTTCATTTAATAATAGTGTTAAGACCGTAAATGGTGCTGATTGCTATATGTTTACATGTTCAGGTAAGCAATATGCAGTTGCCGTTAAGCTTTCTGCAGTTTATTATGTAAATAACGGTGAATATGTACCGCTTTCATTTGCTAATACTGAAATTTTGTTTGACTAATACATAAAACATTTTAATATCGTATTTTAAAAGCTGTCATCGTTGATGACAGCTTTTTTATATTATAGTTTTAGATATTTCAAAAAAATGAAAAACACCTTGCAAATTAATGCAAGGTGTTTAGTAATTTATATGTATTTAAGTCAGTGTTTAGTGCTTAATATCGTCCCATTTAACTCCGTTAATATGGAAGAGGTCATCAAACTTGTAAACATTATGCTCTTCCTTAGTGTGGTTAGGATACCAAACCTGAGCGAAGAACGGGTTAGTCTTAGCAACCTCGTCATAGTTCCATTCCTTCTGTGGAATGTAGCATTCAGGGCACCAGTGACCGCCAAGAAGAATAAGTGCAGGTGAAGCTTCAAATTCAGCACCGCAAGTGCCGCATTTCCACTTAAGCTTTGTAGCCATATCGCCCTTAACCATTGTTTCGCTGAGGCATTCACCGCCACGGAACTTAGCTGCTTGCTTCATATCTTCAATATCAAGCTCTGATTCAGGCTTGCTTTCATCATAGCCATGGTCAAGCTTAAACTGCTCTGCTGCGCTGCTATCCTTATCAAACTTGATGATTTCAAAGTCTTCCCACTTTGTAGGAATCTTGTTGTATTCTTCAAGTGAACCATAGTATGCAGACATTCTTTCAGGATTATTTGTTTTAACCCAATCAAGAGTACCAAAGTCAGGAGTAGAAGCAATCTTTTTCATAAACGGCTTTGCACAAGCTGCTACAAGATTCTTTGGAAGATATCTTGGTATTTTGAAATAAAATTCAACGTGCTCAGCAAGTCTGTGGAAATAGTCCTTTACAGGAAGATTTTCTCTGAAATGTAAGTATTCTTCAAGCTTGTCACCGTCTGCATAGAATTGACCGTGGAAGTTCTTAGTGATAAACCAATTAGGCTCAAAGAGCTTTTCAGGGCCTGCAAGACCAAGTGTTCCAAGAAGAAGTTGCTCAAATTCATAGTTAGAAATTCTGTATTCCTTACCTGAACCGATGTTGTAGAAGTGATTCCAGAAGTCAGCGCCGAGGTTGCCTGCCTTATCCTCAAGAACAAGGTTGCACATAAGTCTGCCTGAATCTTCTACTGTACACCATTCAAGCACGCCGTTGATTGGAACGTGGAACATAATAGGATCCATATTCTTAAGAATATTAGGATAAAGAATACCTGACTGACGCATTACAACCCAATTCTTAATACCGCTTTCAACAAATGTGCGCTCAGCAACGGTCTTAGAAATTGCATAGTGGTCGTAAATTGAAATTTTGATAGGGTCACCGCAACGTCCCCAATGGATAGGATAGTTACGATCGCCTGTTTCGGCAACGGTACCGATATAACAAACTTTTACTGCATCAGGGTCTGGCTGAGCAAGAACAGCCTTGCAGATGCTTTGTGCAGCACCGATGTTTGTCGTTTGTGTTTTGTAAGGTTTCCAGTCAGCAGTCGGTGAAACCATACCACCTACGTGAAGGACATAGTCAGAGCCTGTAACACCTTCAAGGATTGAATCGTAATTATTAAGGTCGCCCCAAACAATCTTTACGTTTGGCTTTGCCATTAAATCCTTAAGCTTTTCTTCGTTCTTTGGGCTTTTTCTTGCAAGCATCTTGATATTGATATCACTTGGATGCTTAAGCATTTCCTGAACGGCAGCCCAACCCATATTACCTGTACCACCGGTAATAAATACGGTTTTCTTTGCCATAATTTTCCTCCTTATAAGGCTATATGCCTTTTATTGCTATATAATTATAAACTATTTATTAAGAAATTACAATAGTAAATATAAAATAACCTTTATTTTTATAAATATTTGTTGACTTTATCTAATCATTGTTGTATTATATGTGTGATGTTAATATGCTTTATCAAGAGTGGTTGAGGGACAGGCCCTGTGAAACCACAGCAACCTGCATTTGTAAGGTGCTAATACCTGCGGCTTACCGAGTGATGATAGCTAAGTGCACACGCTCGTTACGTGTGCTTTTTTCTTTCTAAAGCAATTAACGAATTTTTTTGATGAGAGGAATATATTATGTCAAAACATTTGTTTACAAGTGAATCTGTAACAAAGGGTCATCCTGATAAAATTTGTGACCAAATTTCAGATTCTATTCTCGACGCAATGCTCGAGCAAGACCCGCAAAGCCGTGTAGCATGCGAAACTACTTGCACTACAGGCCAAGTTCTTGTTATGGGTGAAATTACAACTAAAGCTACGGTTGATATCCCGTCAATCGTAAGAAAAACCGTTTGCGATATCGGTTATGACGACGATAAGAAAGGCTTTAACGGCAACACCTGTGCTGTTTTGCTTGCTCTTGACCGTCAGTCACCTGATATTGCTATGGGTGTTGATAAATCATTAGAGCTTAAGAATGACGAAGAAGATGAATATAACCTCAACGGCGCCGGCGACCAAGGTATGATGTTCGGCTACGCTTGCAATGAAACTAAGGAACTTATGCCGCTTCCTATCAGCCTTGCTCACAAGCTTGCTCTTAAGCTTACAGAAGTTAGAGAAAACGGTACATTGCCTTATCTTTATGCCGACGGTAAAACCCAGGTTACGGTTGAATATGACGATGACAAGCCTGTAAAGGTAACTGCTGTTGTTGTTTCAAGCCAGCACAGCGCCGATGTTGAGCTTTCTCAACTTAGAAACGATATTATCGAAAAGGTTATTAAAACTACTATTCCTGCTGATCTTATTGATGATGATACAGAATATTTTGTAAATCCTACCGGTAGATTCGTAATCGGCGGCCCTCACGGTGATTCAGGTCTTACAGGCCGTAAAATTATTGTTGATACATACGGCGGATATGCTCGCCACGGCGGCGGTGCATTCAGCGGTAAGGACCCAACTAAGGTTGACAGAAGCGCCGCTTATGCTTCCCGTTGGGTAGCAAAAAATATCGTTGCCGCAGGTCTTGCAGATAAGTGCGAGGTTGAGCTTGCTTATGCAATCGGCGTTGCAAAGCCTGTTTCTGTTATGGTTGATACGTTCGGTACAGGTAAGCTTGATGACGAAAAGATTGCAGATATTGTTAATAAGGTATTTGACCTTCGTCCGTCTGCAATTATTGACAGGCTTGACCTTAGAAAGCCGATTTATAAAAATGTTGCTGCTTACGGTCATATGGGCAGGGAAGACCTCGGTGTTTCTTGGGAAAAGACCGATATGGTTGATGAAATTAAAAAGTATATGTAATTACTCAAAACAAAAAGCTCGGTTAATTCCGAGCTTTTATTTTTTATAGTTTATTTATTAATTTGTTTTTTTGATTTTAATTTTGAACCTAAAAAATATAAGAGTGTGTATAAAACCGGTGTAATAATAGATATTATTATTTCTCTGATTTCATTATACTTAATTAAATAATCCTCTTATCCATTCTTCCTGAGGAAGTAAAAAAACAAAATAACTATCCGGAATTTTGATATGAAATATGCAAATTATTTCCATTATTAAGAAAACTGTTAAATATGAAAATACAGATTGTTTGCAAAGTTTTCTTGAAAGAAAAATGCCGAATATAAACGGTAACAAAAATGAAATGAAAATTGCTAAATATAAGTTAACTGGGGAATTTATATAATTAAATTTGTTTACTATTATAAATGTTGACAAATATATAATTGGGGTAATTGATACAGATAAACCAAACATAAGTGTATCAATAAGATAATCTTTAAAAGAATATTTCATATAACCACCTCCAAGTCCTGTATATCATATAAAATAGACATTGTCAATAGTTTAATAATATCTTTATAAAAACTTTAGAAAAATGCTCGGTAAAGGGAGTAACCCAAAACCGAGCTTTAATTTTATAATTTTTTATCTTTATCAAGCGCTTTATCAACTGCATTATGAACTGCCGCTTCAAAGCCGTCTGCCTGAAGTGAGGTTACGCCCTCGATAGTTGTACCGCCGGGGGAGCAGACATTATCTATAAGCTGCCATGGATGCTCGTCGCTTTCCAAAATCATTTTTGCACTGCCTAATACGGTTTGAGCAGAAATTTTAAGCGCATCGCTTTTTTTCATTCCGTTTTTAACTCCTGCACGTGCCATTGCGTCAATAAACATATATGCAAAAGCAGGTCCGCAGCCGCCGATAACACCGAAAAGAGGGAAGTAGCTTTCATCAAGGCAAAGCACCTGTCCTATTCCGTTTAAAAGGCTTTCAACGTTAGTTTTGTCCTCTCCGGTTACTGAATCATTAAAGCAATAAGCAGATATAGCCTCACCGACTTTAGCGTTGATGTTTGGCATAACTCGAACAATTTTAGCTTTGCATTTTAAATTGCTTTCGATAAATTCAATTGTTTTTCCTGCGGCAATTGAAATGATTAATTTATCCTTAATTTCACCGTCAATTGCTTTTAATACGCTTGCCTGAACATTTGGCTTGACTGCAAGAAAAATAATGTCGCTTGATTTTACAACGTCTTTTTCGTTTTCGCAAATGTTTATATCTTTATTTTCTTTAAGCTTTTTGGTTGCACCGTCAAAAATGTCATAAGCATTTATATCCTTTTCGCTTACGACGTTATTATTCGTAATTCCGTTAATAATGGCAGTTGCCATATTTCCGCAGCCTATAAAACCTATCTTCATATTTACACTTCCTTTGATTTTCTATTTTTATAATAGCATTATTTTGCTTATTAATCAATGTTTTTGTTATCTTTTAACTTTCTGTATTTTTCTTTTGTGGCGAGTCCGCCTCTTATGTGACGCTCAGCCTTGTTGTGCTCAAGCACCTCTTTAACCTCACTGCAAAGCAGGGGATTAATCATTGCAAGGCGCTTTGTTACGTCATTATGTACGGTAGATTTACTGATATTGAAAACTATTGCTGCTTGCCTGACAGTAGCACCTGTTTCAATTATATAATGTCCTAAATCGATACAACGTTTTTCCACATTACCAATCAAAGAATTTCACCTTCCTTGGTAATGTATATGGAAAGTGAACTAAAAATAGAACAAACCCCACGTCAATGACGAGGGGTTTTTAATTATTGTGCTTGTGTAGTTGTATTGTTGTCTTTAATAGAATCGCCGATTAAATCTGCAAGCGTTTTCATTTGAAGTTCATCAACAGAATCATAAGTGTTTGTTTCCGCTTCTTTGTCGTCTTCCATAAGAGTAAGGGTGAGAACCTTGCCTTTAACCTTGTATTTATAAACAACCTGTGCGTTAGTATTAGGATTTGTCAAAGTGATTTTATTGCCTTTTACAGTATATTCGCCTGAAAAATTAACTGTAGACAAATAAGAATCATACGTTCCGTCATCATAAAATACATAAGCGGATAATCCCGGCGATTTTTGGCTTTGCCACTTGCCGACAAGCTTGTCCTGATGCGCTGTTGCCGCCTCAATTGCAGTAGCAGGGCTTTGGTCAGTAGCAACGCAATAAATTCCGCCTGCAACCAAAAGTGCGAAAATAATTGCGGCAATAATAATTATAGCTGTTTTAGCTTTAGACAATTTTACTTTTGCCATAATATCTTAGTCCTTTAAACCTTTATTTTTTAACAAAGTATCAATTTTTGCAGAGCTGTCGAGAAGACTTGAAACAGACATATCGTGATTTAATGTGTCAATCAAATATGCGGCATATTTTGAAAGTTCAACGCTTACATACCATTCTCTGTCCAAAAGCTCTTGCGGCTGATATACACCATTAGTAGTAAACACTCTGTAGAATACACCGTCTTTATAAGCTTTATCAAATACATCAAGACCGTTGCAGAAGAGACCGAAAGTTGTGCACACAAAAATTCTGCCGCAACCTAAGTTCTTAAGCTTCATAGCAACCTCAAGCATAGATTCACCTGATGAAATCATATCGTCAACAATGATAATATCTTTGCCTTTAACGGAATCACCGAGATATTGATGCTCAACGATTGGATTTCTGCCGTTTACAACTCTTGTATAATCTCTTCTCTTGTAGAACATACCAAGATTAACTCCAAGCTGTGTAGCAAAATAAATACATCTGTGAAGTGCGCCTTCGTCAGGAGAGATAATCATTAAATGGTCCTTATCAACATTTAAGTCTTCAACATTGTTGACAAGTGCCTTAATCATCTGGTAAGTCGGCATAACATTTTCAAATGATTTGTCAGGAATTGCATTTTGTACTCTTTGGTCGTGAGCGTCAAACGTAATAATGTTTTCAACACCAAGATGAACGAGCTCCTTAAGAGCCATTGCACAGTCAAGTGATTCTCTTGAACTTCTCTTGTGCTGTCTGCCCTCGTAAAGCATAGGCATAATAACAGAAACTCTTTTTGGTTTTGAACAAAGCGCTGAAATAACTCTCTTAAGGTCAGCGAAATGATCGTCGGGTGACATATAAACCTTTCTGCCGTACATATCATAGCTGCAGCTGTAGTTAAATACGTCGCATACAATATAAATATCGTAGCCTCTTACGCTTTCGTTAATAACACCCTTGCCTTCGCCGCTGCCGAAACGGGGAATAGATACATCAATTTTATATGTATCTCTCTGATAGCCAAAGAAAGCAATTGACTCAGCATGCTCACTTGCTTGAGTTCTGCGCCATTTAACGAGGTACTGGTCAATTTTGTCCGTTAATTCTTCGCATCCTGGCATTCCGATTATGCCAAGAGGACCGATTGGAATAGTGTTAATACTGATTGCTGTTTGTCTTGCCATAGTAATATGAAACTCCTCTCAAATGTTCACGTGTATTCTACAATAAAAGCACATTATTGTAAATAGATTTTTAAGAATTATACTGATTTTTATTTATTCAACAATATTTTCCTCCTTCTTTCTCGCTCTTTTGTTAAGTTTTAAAGAAGATTTACTGAATATATAATAACCGCATAATCCAAATGCAGTAATTGCCGTAACCGCTATGCCGTAAACAAGGCCTGACGGAGTATATTTATATTCGATTTGATGATTACCCGCAGTTAATTCAATTGCAAGAAGAGTACCGCCGATTTCAAATGTTTCTGTCTTTTTGCCATCGACATATACGCTCCAACCGTCATCATAAGGAATTGATGAATATAAATAACAATTTTCTTTTGAGAAAATTGTACCTTTAATTGATGTGTCGCTATAAGATGATACTTTTAAAGTGTTCTTGGAAAGAGAATTATAAGCATTTTCCAATACCGAGTCATCGCAACTGTAACAATAAATATCAAACGATGTGCTCTCACTTTCCATAGTTCCGCCGTCAAGCGTGACCTTAACTTCATCGCCTTTATTGTGGAAACCAAGGTCAAGTATATATTCCTCATCTGTGTTTTGCGTAATATCAGATACTTTTTCAGAATTAACAGTTATGCTCTTTAAATCGCTTGACTTAACATAAAGATAAAGGTTTCCGTCGATAGTAGGTGACAACGTAATTGTTTCTGTGCCGTATTTTGATGAAGCATCGCTTTTATTAAGCCAATATGTTCCGTTTTCAGTAACGTCATCACCTGTTACTGAGTCAAAGTCGGTACTGATATAATCAACATTTTTAAACACATTTGAATATCCCGTTGCAAGCTTTATAAAGTCACTTTGAATTTCAAACGGATTTCCCTCATCTGTTATCCAATCCTCAATATTTGAATTAACGCAGTAGGCGATAGGCAGATTATACTTGTTTTCATATACATTTGCCTTTTTGTTTTTGGTTGTGTATTTCTTTTTATAAAGATTAGAAGTAGGAGCTAAGCTTACATCGGTTTGGATTAAATATTTAATGTTAAACATCATATTGTATACAGGTGTTTGAGGATTGTAAGTATAGCTGTTAATTCTATTACCGAACATTCCTAAGCTGTGCTGAAGCTCTGAATATGATTCGTATGCCATTGACGAAAATACGGATATTCCGTTATAGCCGTAATAAGACGGGTCCATACGTGTATTTAGATAGCAAAGCTCCGTTCTATAGAAGTCTTTATCATTTGAGTCGATATATTTGATTGCATCGGTATATGTGGAAAAATTTTCTTTATAGTTTCCGTTTTCCTGATTAAGAGGTATTCCGGTAACGGCGCTTATAACTGTTTCACCGACTAAAAATACTATAAGTACAAATGCTGTCAGTCTTTTTTGAATATTCTTGTTTTTAACGATAAGAAGATATCCGCACCAAAGTGCAACTAAAATAATTGTTGCATAAATGGTACCGTTAGTCATTTTGTTAGTAAGAAATTTTTGAGCTAAAATAACGATTGTAATAACGCCAAGTCCCGAATATACGATATCTTTAACATTAATTGCTTTGAAATTAATTAAGGTTTTATATCCCATAACAGCAACTATAAATGAATACATATACGAAAAACGATATGGCAAATCATTAGGAAAATGGAATGCGTGCCAAATATAGTTTGCACAGTTATTGTTGAAACAGAAAATAAAGAAAACCATCAAAAGCACGTAAGTCGCTTTTTCTTTAAGACTTATTTTGTTGTTGAGTAAGAATAACGGCAGCAATATAAGAGTCAAAATGCCGGTATATACATTAGGGAGAACGTTGTCGCCACTGCTTCTTATAGTTGTTTCGAGAATTGCAAAGTGAGAGGTTATGAAGTCAAGAATGTCAAAATAGCTTGTGAATGTATCAGGAAAAGTGCCTGACGTTGCAGAACTGTTCTTTAATATCATAAACACCGGTATTAAAGTAATAGCGCAAAACATTGCCGCAATGACGCTTCCTAATGCAAATTTAATCCCTCTGTTAATAAAAGTGTTATTCATCAATGCTTTTGTTGAATATTTCTTTTCAAATTTTGCATTAGGATTGAGTTTGCCGTCATTTTTGTATGAAATAATGAAGTATGCAACGAAATATATTACTGCGAATATACAACTCATATAGCCCATATAATAATTTGCAAAGAAAAGCAAAATCATTGAAAGAGTATATAGCTTAATGTCTCCTTTATTGAAAATTCTTTCAATTCCGAGAACAATAAGCGGAAGCATAATCATTCCGTCAAGCCACATAATATTCCAATAATATGCAAGGAAATATGCGCTAAAGGCATAGAGTACGCCGAATGCACTTACGTAATAATTATTTTTGCCAAAGCTGCTCTTTAAGTAGTAACTGAATGTGGTTGCACTTAATATGCATTTTAATCCAACTAAAAAGGTAATGGCAAATGCAATATCCTCCTTATTAAAAAGGAAAATTAAAAATGAAAGCGGGCTTGACAGATAGTTTAGATAATTGCCTAAAAAGCTTGAGCCGCCGCCCGTTGTCCAAGAATAAAGCAGGCTTTTGTGTTCAACTATTCTGTCATAAAGCTCGGCAAAAAGCGGTCCGTATTGATGATAAAGGTCCATTCTCATAACAGTTGTATCGCCAAACGGAAATGCTGAATAAATGATATAAAGAATGCTTATACATAAGAGTGCTAAGGCAGAGGATAAAAATACATATCTGTTTTTATAAAAGGTTTTATATATTCTTGACTGTTTTACACTTATTGCCTCATATCCGCAATCAAAAACGAGTGTCCTGTCATAAATATAGTTAAATAAAAAAGAAGTTACAATGGCTATAAACCAAACAAACGTGATTGGCATATCAAGCATATTTTTAAACCCAAATTCCGAAAGTTTATAAAAGCCAAAGTTAACTGCTGTTCTGATTATAAAAAATATTATTTGTTTAGCGTTTGAAGCTAACATCTTTTTGCCAAACACAAATTTTCTTTCAAGTAAAAATGAAATAATACTTGCCGTGATAAAAGCAATGATACAGCTCGGAGCAACTGCAACGCCGATAAAAAGTTTTAATATCTGTTTTAATGCAAACAGAACAAAAAGCGAAACCGTAGCCATAAGAGTATAGCTAACCGTTTCGCCGTTAATAAATTTGTTCGTTTTTGTGTTGATAGTTATATTGCTATTCATTACTGCAACCGCACTTCCGTAAATATTATAATTATATACATATAATATCACATTTGCTTTTCTACTTCAACTGAAAATTTGTTATATTTTTCAAAAATTCAGCATACTATTAAGCAAGGTGATTTTATGGACAATATTTTTTCTGTTTTAGAGCACTTTCCAAGCGATTTAAAAAACTGCTTTTTGTCATTTGATGTATCTGTTTTGTCAAAAATAACTGAGATTAGGCTTAGAGTTAATAAACCTATAGTTATTTACATTCTTGATAAACCTTTTTTTATCAGTAAATATGACAAGCTTATTAATCATTATTTGAACGATTGCAGATTTATCAGCGATGATGAGTTTATATTTATTCTCGACAGTTTCTGTAATAATTCGTATCATACAAATATGCAAACAATGATTGACGGATACGTTACAGATAAATTCGGCTCAAGAATAGGTATAGCAGGTGAAGCTGTTTATAAAAACAACTTAATTTCAAGCGTTAAGAATATAAGCAGTCTTAACATAAGAATATCTCATAATGTTGTTGATTGTTCAAAAAATATTTTAAATATTCTTTTCGCAAATTCAACGCCAAGTGTTATTATTGCAGGTCCGCCTTCAAGCGGCAAAACAACAATATTAAGAGATATGACCCGCCTTTTATCAAGCGGATATGCAGGAAAATATAAAAAAATAAGCGTTATTGATGAAAGAAAAGAACTTTCTTCCGGCTTTGATATCGGAATTAATACAGATGTTATATCTTCGTATAAAAAAGCTAAGGGAATCGAATTGGCAGTAAGAACGCTTTCGCCTGAATTAATAGTTTGTGACGAAATAGGAAACTCGGATGAAGTAGAGGCAATAAAATTCGGTTTTTCAAGCGGTACGTCGTTTATTTTATCTATCCATTTAAAATCAATTAATGATTTAATGAGAAATCAAATAGCTATTCAGCTTATCTCTACTCGTGAATTTTCGCACATTGTTTTTTTACACGGAATTGATGAAGGATTTGACATTATCGATTTGACGGAGGATGAAAATGAAAACGGCAGGAATTCTAATGATATTAGGAATATCTATACTCCTTTCAGCGAGTATATGTAAGTACGAGAAAAGCAAAATCGATTATTGTGATAAGATGGTGTTCTTAGGCTCAAAAGTAATGGTTTTATTAAAAACTACTAATCCTGAAACAGAAAAAATTTTTGATTTACTCAATAACAGTGAAAAGCTTAAGGATATTGATTTAAATAATATAATTTCATCTTCACCTCTTAAAAGAGAAGAAAATGAAAAAATATACGATTACATAAATTCAATAGGAAAATATGACTCTCAAACTCAAATAAATGAGGCAAACGAATTTTGCGAAACATTTAGAATATTAAAAGATTATTATCAGCAATATTATACTGCTCATTATAAAATAATATATGCTCTCGGCTTAGGAATAGGCTGTTTAATAGCAATCTTGCTGATATAGGAGGATAAATGGATATTAGTTTTATCTTTAAAATTGCAGCAATAGGAATAATAGTTGCTGTGCTTAATATGGTTTTAATAAGAAGCGGCAGGGAAGAGCAAGCAATGCTTACAACCCTTGCAGGTGTAATAGTTGTATTAATGATGATTATTCCGCAAATAAGCAATTTGTTTTCAGCCGTTAAATCACTTTTTGACTTATGATTAAGGTTGTAGGAATTGTATTGACGGCACTGATTATTAATATTGTGCTGAAAAATTATTCGAAAGAATTTACTTTTCTTATAAACATAGTATGCACAATAATTATTTTCACGTTAATATCAAAAGATTTAAAAGGAATAGTTGACAGGCTGACGTCAATAAGTAATGAAATTTCCGTTTTATTACCATACATAAAAATTATGCTTAAAATTCTCGGAATATCAATGATAGCTCAATTGCTTTCGGATTTGTGCAGGGATAACGGCGAAAATACACTTGCAAACCAAACGGAGCTTTCGGCAAAAATTATTATTCTTGTAACTGCATTGCCGCTTTTTACAACGATTATGGATATTATGATAGGAATGCTTAAATGAAAAGAAAAATTAAAATACTCGTAATGTTTATTTTTATGCTTATTCTTGTTTTTCCCGATGTGTGTTTTGCTGAGGAAAAAATTGCAGATTATCAATCACAACTTGATGAATATGATTTATCGTCATTTGATTTGCTCGATGACGATACCGCAAGTCTTTTAAATGAACTCGGAATTGACGATTTTGATTATGAAAATATCAGCAGTATATCGTTTAAACAAATTATAGATTATATTTCATCTGTTTTCTCAAAAAATGCACAAGGTCCTTTAAGATGCTGTTTGATATTGATTTGCTTTATAATATTGTCATCAATCGTTAAATCATTTGATATGCACCTGTCAAGCGACTCTGTTTCAGATATGTATGCAACGGTTTCAAACCTCGTCATTGCAATATTCTTGGTGACGCAGATTTATCCTTCTATGAAGCTTGCTTGCTCGGCAATCAAATTATGTTCTGATTTTACATATGCTTTTTTTCCTGCGTTTTGCATAATTTGCGCAACGAGCGGTGCAGCAATGACTTCGTTTAGCGTAAACGGCAGTCTTCTTTTGTTTTCTCAAGCCTTGAATTTTATATCATCTAATGTGTTTTTGCCGATTGTAAATTCATTTATGGGTATATCTGTTTGCTCCTCGATCAGACGTGATTTGAATATGGGCAGTATCGTGTCTGCTTTAAGAAATTTGATAACAAAAGCAATTTCGGCTTTGTCTGCAATTTTTGTGTCGTATTTATCACTTAAAACCGCCGTCGCATCGAGAGCCGATGCTCTTGGCTTGCGTTCGGTCAGATTTGCAATTAATTCTGTTGTTCCTATTATCGGCAGCTCAATAAGCGAGGGACTTTTATCAATTCAAAGCTATTCAAGCCTTATTAAAACAAGCGTGGGAATAGTAGGAATTATTGCAATATCGGCTATTTTTTTGCCTGCGATAATTAATATAACTCTTTGGCGACTTTCGATATCTGCTGCAAATATTTGCTCTAAGGTGTTTTTCGACAGCGAATCAAGCACAGTTTTGGAAGCATTTTCAAGCGTTTTGCTGATAATAAATGTTTTGTTAATTTTATCAATGGTAACAACGATTATATCATTAGGAATTTTAGTGGCATCGAAAACGGTGAATGTATGAAGTATTTAAACGATTGGACGTATACAGTTTGTATCACTCTTATTTTTTCTATAATTTTCTCTTTGCTTCTTCCTAAAAACTCAAACGGCAAAGTAGGGAAAATTATTATTACCGTTTTTATTATGTTATCACTTATTGCGCCTTTTAAAGCAAACGGATTTGATTTGAGCTTTGAAGATATAAAAGTAATCAACGAACAGCAAACGGAAAACAAGGAGAAATCATACAGCACAACTATTAAATCAAATATTGAAAAAACACTTAATGACGGTAATTATAAAAATTCTAAGGCAAAAGTTAACGTTAAAATCAAAGATGATGAGCTTTATATCAAATCTGTTGAAATATATATATTAAATGAATATGACAAATCAGAGGTTAAAAAATATATTTTTGATAAGCTCGGAATAAATGCGCAGGTGTATTATATTGGTGAATAAAATAAAAGATGCAATAAATTTTATGCTTAAATCCGATGGTAAAAGAGCAAAAATAATAGTTGTTATGGGGCTTGTTGCAATTGTTTTAATTGCTTTTTCTTCGTTTTTTCAGTCAAATGACAATAAAGCGACCGAAAAAGAAGAGTCGTTTGATTATTCGCAATACAGCGATGAAACTAAAAAACAGCTGACAAATATCGTATCCTCTATTGACGGAGTGGGTGACTGTGAGGTGATGATTACATTTGAGTACAGTAGCGAAAATGTGTATGCGACAGACAGCGAAAACAAAAACGATGAAAATTCTCAAAGCAATAAAGACGAATATGTTTTATATGACTCGCAAAGCGGTGAAAAGGCTTTGCTTATCAAGGAAAAATATCCGACCGTTCAAGGCGTAAGCGTTGTTTGTTCGGGTGGTGATAACGTGGAGGTTCGTGAGGCGGTAATTAATACCGTTACCTCTCTTTTTAATATATCGGCAAACAGAGTTTCTGTTTCTAAAATAAAATCAAAAGGGTGATTATTTTGAAAAAAGAAAATATGAAAAATGATAAACCAAAAAAGAAGAAAAAAGAAAAAACCATACTTACCGAAGAACAAATCAAGAAGAGAAAAACAAGAAATTCACGCATTGTTGCGTGCTGCTTTTTGCTTTTGCTCGGCGTAGGCGTTGCCGGCAATTGGTATTGGGAAAACAGTGATATATCAGCAAAGGTAAGTTCAATTTCATCCGGCAGAGATAAGGTTTTGGGCGAGGCAACATATGTAGATGCCACTACAACAAAGCCTGTCAAAGAAAATGCATATTTTTCCTCTGCACGTGTTGACAGGCAAACCGCAAGAGACGAAAGCCTCGAAAAACTTCAAAAAATTATTGACTCAACAAAGGACACGGATAAGGCGCATATCGCCGCAGCTGATAAAATAGCTTCAATTTCGGATATAATATCAACAGAGAATAAAATAGAAACCCTTGTTAAAGCAAAAGGCGTTAATAATTGTATTGCAGTTATTAACGAAGATGCAACAAAAGTTAATGTTATTGTTGATACTAAAGATTTAACAGACCAAATAGTTTTACAAATTAAGGAAATAACCGTTTCTCAGCTTGGTTGCAGCTATGAGGATGTCACTATTATTCAGTCAAACTAAATTCATAAATATTTTATATTAATATCTTGTATATTTATTCAGTTTGTGTTATAATGGTTCAAAATCAAGGAGGCTTAATTATGGAAATAATTTCAAAAAGCTCTATGGGTGAGCTTATTATATCCGATGAGGTTCTTTCATCAATCGCAGTTAATGCGGCTAAGGATGTTGATGGTGTTTCTTCGTTTTGCAACAAACCCGTTGATGTTGTAAATACAATTAAGCAGGGCAGTCTTAAGGTTATGAGTCCTGTAAGAATTAAGCAGGAAAATGACAGCTTTACTATCAGCATTTATATCAACATAGCTCCCGGTAAAAAATTCCAAACTGTTGCTACTCAAGTGCAAAGTGCAGTTAAGGAATCAGTGCAAAATATGACGAGTAAGCTTGTAACTAAAGTAAATGTTATTGTAGCCGGTATTGATTTTGAAGAGCCTGTAAGCTCTGTTGAACCTTGTGAAACTGAAGAGTAGCAAAATCTGCCGACAATAGATTTTTGTCGGCATTTTATTTTGCATAAAATATTTAGGAGATACATAGATGAAAAGAAGTGAAATGAGAGAGCAAGCGTTTCTTTTAACGTTTGAGGGGCTTTTTTCAAGCGGTCAAGATATTGATGAGGTAATCGAACTTTACAGCGAAAATGTTGAAGCGGTGAGCAAATATGCAAAGGATGTGTTTGTCGGCGTAAAAGGTTCAAAAAATGAGCTTGATGAGATAATTAATAAGTATTCAAAAAGTTGGAAAGCCGCAAGGCTTCCTAAGGTTACGCTTGCTATTCTTTACGTTGCGCTTTATGAGATGAAAAACGTTGATGACGTTGCCGACAGTATTGCAATTAATGAAGCTGTTGAACTTGCAAAAAAATACGCTTCAAGCAATGACGCATCATATATCAACGGCGTTCTCGGCGCTGTTTCAAGGGGTTAATTATGTATCTTGGATTTGATACGAGCAATTATACAACCTCTGTGGCTTTGTTTGACGGCAACGATATAATTCAGGCAAAGAAACTTTTGCATGTTAAAACAGGTGAGCGTGGGCTAAGGCAAAGCGACGCTGTTTTTCAGCATACAGTCAATATGCCTGAAATTTTGGCTGAACTTGAATATGACAAGTCAAATATTGATGCCGTTGCGGTAAGTACAAGACCGAGAAATATTGAAAAAAGTTATATGCCGTGCTTTATGGTGGGAAAAGGTATTGCCGATGCTGTTTCTAAATTCACATCATCAAGGCTTTATTATACATCTCATCAAGTTGGGCATATTTTAGCGGCGCTTTATTCCGTCGGAAGGCTCGATTTAGTTGAACGTCAATTTATTGCCTTTCATGTTAGCGGAGGAACAACTGAGGCGCTTCTTGTCACACCGGATAAAGATGAAATTATCAAAGCGCAAATTATTGCTCAAAGCCTTGATTTAAAGGCAGGACAAGCTATTGACAGAACAGGTGTGCTTCTCGGTTTGAATTTTCCTTGCGGAAAGGAACTTGACAAATTTTCTCTGCTTAGCGATAAGAACTTTAAAATTAAACCTTCTATGAAGGGGCTTGACTGCTCACTTTCCGGTATTGAAAATAAGGCTAAGGCGATGATAGAAAACGGCGAAAGTAAGCAAGATATTTCCAAGTTCGTTCTTACGTATATTTCGACTTCGCTTGAAAAAATGACAGAGCTATTGCTTGAAAAATATGGGGATTTACCTCTTGTATTTGCAGGCGGCGTAATGTCTAACACGCTTATTAAAACAAATTTAGTAAATAAATTTTCGGCATATTTTGCAAAGTCTGAGTTTAGCTGTGACAATGCCGCAGGAATTGCAATATATGGTTATTTGAAAGATATTATATGAATATTAACGCATTAACGGTTACACAAGTTAATACTTATATTAAAGCTATTCTCGATGAAAATGTGCATTTAAAAAATATTTATATTGTGGGTGAAATCAGTAATTTTCTCCATTATTTTCGTTCCGGTCATATGTATTTCACACTTAAGGACGATAACTCACAACTTAAAGCGGTTATGTTTTCATCAAATGCACAGAGGCTTAAATTCAAGCCGTCTGACGGAATGAAGGTGCTTTGCAGAGGCAGAATTTCTGTATATGACAAGGACGGAGCATATCAGTTTTATGTTGACGATATGCAACCTGACGGTATAGGAACACTTGCTATTGCTTTTGAACAGCTTAAGGATAAACTTTCAAAAGAAGGCTTGTTTGATGAAATTCATAAAAAGCCAATACCTAAATTTCCGAGGAAAATAGGTGTTGCTACCTCGGATATGGGTGCGGCAATTGAAGATATAAAAAATATTACAAAAAGAAGATATCCTATTGCCGAACTTGTCGTTGTTCCGACTGTCGTTCAAGGTGACAGCGCACCGGCGGATATATGCAAATCAATTAAAATTCTTGATTTAAGAGACGATATTGATGTAATCATAGTCGGCAGAGGCGGCGGCTCACTTGAGGATTTGTGGGCTTTTAATACAGAACAGGTTGCCAGGGCGGTTTTTGAATGTGAAACTCCGATAATTTCTGCCGTAGGTCATGAAACGGATTACACAATTTGCGATTTTGTGTCGGATTTAAGAGCGCCTACTCCGAGTGCTGCTGCAGAACTTGCTGTACCGGATTCGGCAACATTAATTAATTATTTTGACGGTATAAAAAACAGATTATTATCTTATTTGCATAACAAAATTGATAAGGAATATCAACTTCTTGACAATTTACTTATTAATACGCCTTTGGAAAATATGAATGATTTCATTAATCTGAAATATGATGATTTGGCTGTTTTGCAAACAAGACTTGTTGATGGATACTCATATTTTATTGAGCAAAAAAATAACGAGTTTAAAAATAAAATATCTCGTCTTGACGCTTTAAGTCCGCTTAAAATTCTTTTACGTGGATACACACTTGCATCTATTAATAATAATGCAATAAACGATATTAACAGCGTTAAAGTGAACGATGAGATTGATATAACTTTTTATAACGGAAAATCTAAATGTATAGTTAAAGAGGTAACACCCAATGAGTGATGAAATAAAATACGAAGATGCTGTTAAAGAACTTGATGAAATAGTATCTAAGCTTGAAAATGGTACTGTTTCTCTTGACGAGAGCATTAAACTTTTTGAAAAAGGAACTAAGCTTGCAGGTATTTGCAGTGATAAGCTGAAAAAGGCAGAGCAAAAGATTACTATGCTTACTAAGGAGAATAATAATGACTGAAACGGAATTTAAAAATATTCTGACAAATGATATAAAAAAAGTTGAACACACACTTTTGTCTTTTCTTCCTGATTGCAAGGACGGTCAAGAAAGTGTTGTTCAGGCTATGGAATACAGTCTTGTAAACGGAGGCAAAAGACTTAGACCTGTTTTTACGCTTGAGTTTGCACAAGCATGCGGTGGAAGCAGAGAAGATGCGTTACCCTTTGCGTGCGCTATGGAATATGTTCATACATATAGTCTTATTCATGATGATTTACCTTGTATGGACAATGATGATTTAAGGAGAGGTAAGCCGAGTTGTCATAAAGCATTTGGCGAGGATACCGCTCTTTTGGCGGGAGATGCGCTTTTGACTCACGCATTTGAAATTATTGCATCAAGCGATCTTTCTGATGATAAAAAGGTTTCTGCTTCTCTTCTTCTTGCTCAAAATGCCGGCGTAGGCGGAATGATTGGCGGTCAGGTTATTGACCTCATTTACGAAAAAGAAAATCCTACAGTTAAGCAGCTTTTAAATGTATACAGAATGAAAACAGGCGCACTTATTTCCGCTGCATGCCTTATGGGTTGTATCAGCGCCGGAGCTGATGAAGAGAAAATGTCAGCAGCTTCTAAATTTGCTTATTCACTCGGTATTGCGTTCCAAATCCAAGATGATATTTTAGATATTGTTGGTGATGAAAAGGAACTTGGTAAACCTGTTGGCTCTGATGTTGAAAATGAAAAAGTCACCTATGCTGCACTTGTCGGTATTGAAAAAGCAAAATCAGACGTTAAAAAGCTTACAAATGCGGCTGTAAATCAACTTGATATATTTGAAAACAGTGATTTTTTGAAAGCGCTTGCTTTATCACTTGTCAATCGTAACAAATAGCTTTAATCAGTGAAAAGGGAAATATTATGTCTGTTCTTGATAGGGTTAATTCTCCTAAAGATTTAAAAAAACTGAATGATAAAGAGCTTGAAGTGCTATGCGAAGATATACGTGAATTATTGATTAATACTGTTTCCAAAACAGGCGGTCATCTTGCTTCTAATTTAGGCGTTGTTGAACTTACAGTTGCCATGCACAAGGTTTTTAACAGCCCTGTTGACCAAATTGTGTTTGATGTCGGCCATCAGTGCTATACTCATAAAATTCTTACCGGCAGGAAGGACAAGTTTGAAACCTTACGTACCGAAGGCGGCATCAGCGGATTTACCCGTCCTGTTGAAAGTGAACATGATATTTTTTCTTCAGGTCACAGTTCAACATCAATCTCCGCCGCTGTCGGTCTTGCAAGGGCTAAGCAGATTAAAGGCGAAAAGGGCAAGGTTGTTGCAGTTATCGGTGACGGCGCCTTGACCGGCGGTCTTGCATACGAGGCACTTAATAATTCAGGAAACGATAACAGTAATCTTATAGTAGTTTTGAATGATAATAATATGTCTATCAGCAAAAATGTCGGCTCAATGGCTAAAAATCTGACTACTATACGCACATCTAAAAGATACGTAACCTTTAAATCTAATTTTCAGCACCGACTTGCAAGAATCCCTAAGGTTGGAACTCAGATTAACAGATTTTTTACATATATTAATACTAAAATCAGAAAAATGATTTACAAATCCACATTCTTTGAGGATTTAGGTTTTAGATATTACGGTCCGATTGACGGTCACGATATTGATGCACTTGTTGACGTTTTTAATGCGGCTAAAGCGCATAACCATTCAGTTTTAATTCATGTGAATACCGTTAAGGGTAAAGGTTATTATCCTGCCGAGAAAAATCCGACTCAGTTTCACGGTATAGGTAAATTTGATATAAATACAGGTGAGCCGAAAAGTTCAGGAAAGAATTTTTCAGCCTGCTTTGGCGAAACTATGTGTAATTTTGCTAGAAAAGACGCTCGAATTTGCTGTGTTACTGCCGCTATGGCTGAGGGTACGGGCCTTTGTAATTTTGCAGAGGAATTTCCTAAAAGATTTTTTGATGTCGGCATTGCCGAACAGCATGCAGTAACATTTTCAAGCGGTCTTGCTAAAAACGGTTTAATTCCTGTTTTTGCTGTTTATTCAACATTTCTTCAACGTTCGTATGACCAACTTATTCATGATGTCGCAATGCAAAATTTAAAGGTTATTTTTGCAATTGACCGTGCCGGCTTTGTCGGTGAGGACGGCGAAAGCCATCAGGGCGTGTTTGATACTTCTTTTCTTAACTCGGTGATTGGATTAACTGTTTTCGCACCGTCAACATTTGATGAACTTGAAGCTATGTTTTATCAGGCAATTTATAAAATTGACGGCGCAGTCGCAGTCAGATATCCACGTGGCTGCCAATGCGAAATTCCTGTCGAATATAAATATAATCACGATAATTACAACATTATAGGTGATACAAGTAAGAAAAAATGTGTTGTGTCTTACGGCAGAGAATTTTGCGAATGTGCAAAGGCTTATAAAAATCTTGATGACACTTTTTTGATTAAACTTAATAAAATTAAGCCGATTGATGAAAGCGTAGTTGAATATCTCAAAAATTGTGATAGCGTATATTTTTATGAGGAAAGTGTAAAAAGCGGTTCTGTCGGTGAAATATTTGCATCACTATTATTTGAAAATAATATTAATGTTCATTTTAAGCATATTGCAATTAACGACGAATTTGTTAAGCAGGCAAGTGTTTGTCGTCAGCTTGAGCATTATAATTTAGATACAAATTCTATTATTAAAGAGGTCAATAATGGCTAAGAATAAGACAAGGCTTGACGTTGCTTTGGTAGAAAAAGGACTTGCTGAAAGCAGAGAAAAGGCAAAAGCAATCATTATGTCGGGCATAGTATATGTTAACAATCAAAAATCTGATAAAGCAGGCAAGGACGTTAGTCCGGATGATACAATCGAAGTTCGTGGTAAAACTTTAAAATATGTCAGCCGTGGCGGTTTGAAGCTTGAAAAAGCTATGGAATGTTTTCCTATTTCTCTTGAAGGCAAAATTTGTATGGATGTCGGCGCTTCAACGGGAGGCTTTACCGATTGTATGATTATGAACGGAGCGGTTAAGGTGTATTCAGTCGATGTCGGCTACGGTCAGCTTGCTTGGAAGCTTCGTACCGATGAACGAGTAGTTAATTTGGAAAGAACTAATTTTCGATATGTAACAGATGAACAAATTAAGGATAAAATTGATTTTTCATCTGTTGACGTTTCCTTTATCTCTCTTAAGCATATTTTGCCAAATCTTAATAAATTCTTAAAGGATGACGGCAGTGCGGTTTGCCTTATTAAGCCTCAGTTTGAAGCAGGAAGGGAAAAGGTCGGCAAAAAAGGTGTTGTAAGCGACCCTGCAACTCACCTTGAGGTTTGCGAAAAAGTTATCGGCTTGGCAGTTGAAAACGGTTTTAGCGTTTCAGGTCTTGATTTTTCACCTATTAAAGGTCCTGAGGGTAATATCGAATATTTGATTTATCTGTTAAAATCAAATGAACCTGTTGTTTATGAAAATGTTGACGCAAAACAATTAGTATATAAATCACATGAGGAATTATAATGATTATTTCAGTTTTTCCAAATCTTAATAATAAAGGCGTGAGCGTTCTTGCTGTAAATGTAGTTAATAAACTTATCAGCGGCGGCGCAGAGGTGTATTTATCCGAGGAACACGAAGCTGTATTTGCAAAAACAAAAGCGAAATTTGAAACATTTGACAAGGCTATGTCAATTTGTGATTGCGCAATTGCTATAGGCGGCGACGGCACAACGCTTAATATCGCTAAAAAAGCGGCTTTTTTGGGCAAACCGGCACTCGGTATCAATGCCGGTAGGCTGGGCTTTATGAGTGGTATCGAGAGAGATGAACTTGATTTGCTTACAAGGCTTATTAATAATGATTATATTATTGACGAACGTCTTATGCTCAAAGCAACGATAGAACGAAAGGGTCAGGTGATTTCTTCACATCATTGTTTGAATGATATTGTTGTTTCACGTGGCGATTTTGCAAGACTTATTGATGTATCAATCACTTGTGACGGCAGAAATGTTTCTAATATGAGAAGTGACGGAGTTATTATTTCTACACCTACCGGCTCTACTGCCTATTCAATGGCTGCAGGAGGTCCTGTTGTAAGCCCTGAGGCTGATTGTATTATCGAAACACCGATTTGTCCACATTCACTTATGGACAGAAGCATTATTTTTTCAGCGGATAAAGAATTGATTATTAAAGCAAATAACGATCAAAATAATTCTCCGATTATGACTGTTGACGGTCAGGAGGCTGTTAATTTAGCCACTGATTGTGAAATACATATCAAGACTTCGGACATTAAAACTAAGCTAATTAAACTAAAACCTGAAAACTTTTACGAAATTCTTAATAAGAAAATTATTGAGAGGAGAGTATAAATGAAAAAGAGAAGACACGCTAAAATATTAGAACTTATCAACTCCCATGATATTGAAACTCAGGAAGAACTTCAGGCTTTTCTTTTGAAAAACGGCTATGAGGTTACACAAGCAACAATATCCCGTGATATTAAGGAATTGCGCCTTGTTAAGGATTTGTCAGATAAAGGCAGATACATTTATTCAACAGGTAAGAAAAATAATGAAAATGCAAGAAGAACAGGCGGTATTTTCGGGGAATCAATTATTAATGTTGAATACGCTCAAAATATTGTTTGCATTAAATGTTTTTCAGGTATGGCTGTTGCCGTATGCACTGCAATTGACTCAATGGAATGGACAGGCGTCGTAGGTACAATCAGCGGCGATGATACTATTTTTGTACTTTGTAAAACTGAGGACTTTGCGAAAATATTTACAATGAATATGGAGAAGATTTTAAATGCTAAGAACTCTTGACATTGAAAATATAGCTGTTATTGAAAAGGCAAGTGTTAATTTCAGTGACGGTCTTAATGTTCTGACAGGTGAAACCGGTGCAGGTAAATCTATTGTTGTTGACTCCATTAACGCAATAATGGGTGAGCGTACTTCAAAAGAACTTGTAAGACATAATACCGATTATGGGTTTGTAAGTGCTTATTTTGATGATATCAGCAAATCAATTTGTGATAAGTTAAGTGAACTTGGCATTGAGATTGACGAAGAAAATTCACTGCTTTTAAGCCGCAAAATTTCGTCAAACGGTAAATCGCTTTGCAAGGTAAACGGCAAAACTGTTACCGTTTCTATGCTTAAGGAAATAAGTTCCCTTCTTGTTAATGTTCACGGCCAGCATGACAGTCAGGCACTTTTAAATCCTGATTTGCAATATACATATATAGATATGCTTTTAAATGACAAGTCGGTATTATACGATTATAAAAATTCGTTTAAAAAGCTTATTGCCGTTCGCAGAAAACTAAAATCACTTGCTAATGATGAGAGCGACAAGGAAAAGCAGCTTGAAATTCTTAATTTCCAAATAGATGAACTTGAGGCAGCTGATATAAAAATAGGCGAGAGGGAAGAACTTACTAAAAAACGTGAACTTATTCAAAAGAGTGAGGATATAATAAAGGCACTTAATCTTGCTGTTTCAACTATTAACGGTGATGATGAAAATACAGGCGTTGAACAGGCTTGCAACGATGTTTCAAGAATGCTTTTTAAATATGATGAAACTAAGGAAATTTTTGACGTATTTAATGATATAAACGATAAGCTGGAACTTGGCAAGGATAAGGCGGAAGCACTTTTAATGTCAATTGATTTCTCACCCGAAGAAATCGAAATGATTGACGAAAGGCTTGACCTTTATTATAAATTTTCTAATAAATACGGAAAAAATGAAGAAGAAATGCTTGCTTTTCTTGAAAATGCCAAGCAAAAGAGAAATTCAATTCTTTTTGCTGACGAGGAACTTGACAGGCTTAATAAAGAATATGACGGTTTGTTAAATGAAACAGTTAGTCTTGCCGAAAAACTTTCATGTGAAAGAAAAAAGGTTGCATCTGATTTTGAAAAAAACGTAAAAAATGAACTTTCATTTCTCGATATGCCTAAAATGCAGTTTTTTGTTAATTTCGATAAAGGTAATTTATCGTCAACGGGTTTTGACAAAATCGAATTTATGATTTCCGCAAATCCCGGTGAGCCGCCTAAATCATTGTCAAAGGTTGCTTCAGGCGGTGAGCTTTCGAGAATAATGCTTGCAATTAAAAGCATAATATCGTACAATGATACAATCGGAACTTTGATTTTTGACGAAATCGACACGGGTGTAAGCGGTAGAGCAAGTCAAAAAATCGGCTTGAAGCTTAAATCTGTTTCTAAAAATACGCAGGTTATTTGTGTTACTCATTCTGCTCAAATTGCTTCAAATGCCAATGAGCATTTTCTAATTCAAAAGAAATTTGATGATAATAAAACTTTTACTTCGGTTACACCGCTTGATTTTGAAGGCAGAAAGAGTGAACTCGCACGTATTATGGGCGGTCTTGAAATAACCGATACTCTTCTTCAAAGCGCAGAAGAATTATTAAATCAAAATTTGTACGGTAATTAACTATGGGAATTAATATTGAACAAAAGGTGAAAAACGGCACTTGTGCCACTTTGTCATTGTAAATTTGTTTTTATTTTAGGAGGATATATAAATGGGAGTTTATGAAGAATTACAAGAAAGAGGACTTATAGCTCAAATTACTAATGAGGACGAAGTAAGAGAGCTTATTAATAACGGTAAGGCTGTATTTTATATCGGCTTCGACCCGACTGCGGACAGCTTGCACGTTGGTCACTTTATGGCACTTTGCCTTATGAAAAGGCTTCAAATGGCTGGCAATAAGCCGATTGCCCTTATCGGCGGCGGTACCGGTATGATCGGTGACCCAAGCGGTAAGACAGATATGCGTAAAATGCTTACACCTGAAATTATTCAGCATAACTGCGACTGCTTTAAAAAGCAAATGTCTAAGTTTATTGACTTTTCAGACGGTAAGGCAATGATGGTTAATAATGCCGATTGGCTTCTTGACCTTAACTATATCAACGTTCTTCGTGAGGTTGGTGCGTGCTTCAGTGTAAACAGAATGTTAAGCTTTGAATGTTATAAGCAGAGAATGGAAAGAGGTCTTTCATTCCTTGAATTTAACTATATGATTATGCAAAGCTATGACTTCTATACCCTTTATAAGAAATACGGCTGTAACCTTCAGTTCGGCGGTGACGACCAGTGGTCAAATATGATTGGCGGTATGGAACTTATCAGAAGGAAGCTTCAAGGCAATGCAAATGCTATGACAATTACTCTTCTTACTAACTCAGAGGGCAAGAAAATGGGTAAGACCGAAAAGGGCGCTGTTTGGCTTGATGCTGAAAAAACCTCGCCTTATGAGTTCTATCAATATTGGAGAAATGTCGGCGATGATGACGTAATCAAGTGTATGAAACTTCTTACATTTGTTCCTATGGAGCAGATTAATGAGTATGCAAAGCTTGAGGGTGCCGAGCTTAACAAGGTTAAGGAAGTTCTTGCTTTTGAACTTACTAAGATGATTCATGGCGAAGAAGAAGCAACAAAAGCTCAGAATGCTGCTAAGGCACTTTTTGCCGGTGGCGCAGATAATTCACATATGCCTGAAACCGTACTTACAGATGATGATTTTACCGACGGTTCAATTATGCTTCTTGATATGATGGTTAAAGCCGGCATTATCAAGTCAAAGGGAGAGGGCAGGCGTCTTATCACTCAGGGCGGTGTAAGCGTTAATGACGAAAAGGCAACCGACCCTAATATGTCATTTACAACCGATGATTTTTCAAACGAAATCATTGTTAAAAAGGGTAAAAAAGTATTCCATAAGTTTAGTAAATAAATTCGAATTTTTCTATTTAACCCTCTGAAAACTCTGTATTTTCAAGGCTTTTCGCCAGTGTAATTCTCAAACCTTATGTATTTTCCCTTGTTTTTGCCCTTATGAGCGAAAACAAGGGAAACTTTTTGTTATTCGCCGCCGACTACTTTATCCAGCAGCCTCGCGGAAGTACGCTTCGCTTCCCTTGTAGCGTGAGCGTAGATATTCATTGTGGTACTGACATCAGCGTGTCCGAGAAGCTCCTGCACATCCTTTGGGGCAGCCCCATTTGAGAGCAGATTGCTTGTGAATGTGTGACGAAGCTGGTGGAAATGGAAGTCCTCCAACCCATCGACCTTTTTCCTTGCCGCCCTGCACATAATCCCTACCGTACTCGGCGATTCAAACGCCCCGTCCGGTCTGAGGCAGACAAAGGATATTTCCTTGTATCCCTCCGGGACTTCTTCCGTTCTCGGCAGACTGTAAACCTCGTAATAAGTACGGTCTTTTTCTTTGACCTCACTGTAATAGTTGAGGCTGTACAACTCTCCGTATCGGAAGCGGTTTTTATGCTGTTCGGCTTTGGCTGTTCTAAGAATTTCTGCCAGTGTGTCGCAGAAGTCCACAGTACGGATTTTCTTTCGCTTGGTCGCTCCGATTTCCGTCTTGTGCCTTGCCCCGTTGTAGCGCATACTGCGGCGTACTGTAAGGTACTGACCTTCAAGGTTAATATCCTGCCAGGTCAAGCCGCAAACCTCGCCGATTCGAAGCCCCGTGTAGTAGGCAATCTGAATGGGCAGCAACGCCGGATTGTCTTTCTTTTTCAGAAAGTCCTCCAGCTTCAGATACTGCTCATGGCTGATTGTGGGGGCGGAAGTCACATTCCCGTCCTCGTCTGAGAACAGTTCGTATTCTTCCTTTTTGCCCCTCCACACTACATACTGCATCGGGTTAAAGGAAATCAGCCTTTTCGGGAACACCGCAAAACGGAACGCCCCTTGCAGGACTGCCGAGAACAATCGCAGATACCCCTTGCTGAGAGCCTTTGCCTGTGTGCCATCGGGATTTGTGCCACCGAAACTGAGGAAGTCGATATATGCCTGTAAATGGTCAGCAGTTACAGTTTTCAGCTTGCGTTCCCCAATCGGGTACTGCTTGATACGGTTTACCGTACCCTGATATGCCATTACTGTACCATTGCTCAGATTGCCGGGCTTCAGTTCTTCTTCCACCCATTGATCCAGCAACGTTCCCACCGTAACATTTTCGGACTTGGCTACGAATTTCTTTTCCTCGTAGTCTTCCATTGCCTTTCGCATAAGGGCTTCTGTTTCAGCCTTGCTTTCAGTGCCGGGAAACTCCTTCTGCACACGGTTTCCGCTTTCATCTTCGATATAGAAGCGGTAGTACCACTTTTTGCCTTTCTTTCTTACAGAACCTTTTGCCATAGATAAAATTTCTCCTTTCTATCCGTGGCAATCGGAACTGTGACATATGGTGTGCGTAAAGTAAATAGTGTCACTTCTGCCGATTGGTTTCAATCGGCTTTTTTAATTGTCAAGGTGCCACGGAATTGTTCTTTTCGGATAGCCTTTTTTCAGCTTCCGTCACTATCTCGAAGAGATCGCCCATCTTTACAGCGGTACGACCTTCATCGTAGATATGTAAAATCCCGTCAAGAAATCGTTTCATATCTTCGATAGGTAATTCCATTTCGTTGCGATAGACCTTTTCGGTAATCGCTCCCGACTCGATAGCGTATCGCATAAGCGATTGCTTCAAGCCTTCATCGTTTGCCACACGGTCAACCTCTGTCATAGCATCGGAAAAGTAGTGGCAAAGCACAGAGTACAAATCAATTATCTTCCCGAGAAATGTAGTGAGCATCTGTTGGTGCGGCTCACCCTTTACGGTAGAGGACACCGTATCAAGATATTTCTTGATGTGCTGCTCAATGTCCTTTTGGCAGAGTGTATAGCTGTCATATTCCTTATCATCAGAAAGACCTGTCAGCCATTCGGGAGTGGTAAGAAGTGCTTCGGCAAGACCGTTGATAATCATTGTTCGCTTCGGATCAACGCCGTCAGCTTCATACCTTTGAATGGTAGACTTGTTCACGCCGATACGCTTGCCAAGTTCCGGCATAGAAAGTTTGAGTTCTATTCTACGCTCTTTAATGCGTTCCCCGACTTGTTTTGGGGTAAACATTGTTTCTTCTTCCAAGGTATTCACCTCCTGTTTGAGTACAGTATAGCACAAACAAGCTCAATTTGCAACCCCTATTTCCGAAAAATATTAAAAATAATCCTTAAAAGGTTGCAAAACAGGTTGACAAGTGATGGCAAAATAAGTATAATGATAATACCAAAGTTGCATTTTGAGTATTTAAGAAAGGAGAACAGCACTATGAACGCAATCAAAATGGGAATGACAATCGAAGAAGCGGCAGAAACCAGCGGCATCGGCAGAAACACAATGCGAAAGTTGGTGGACTGGGGCAAGCTGCCTGTTCTGAAGGTCGGACGTAAAACCATTATCCGCAGGGATACCTTAGAGCGTTTTATGACCGTCAATCAGGGCAGAAACCTACTGTGTCAGGATGATGTCCGTAAGGTAGAGTAAACCGTTCTCAAAGCCCTCGGCGTTTGAGAGCGAAATACACCCCTCGCACAAACCTACGATTTGTTCAAGTGATATTTCGCCCTTGCAGGGAGCCTGTATTACAGCTTGTCGGCATATACCGCCGCTATGATACAGAGAAAATTGCTGCCGCAATTTTCATTGGCTGTCTCGTCAGCACCCGCCGCCAAAACAGCCGCAACCGACAAGTCGGTTGCAAAATGAGAACGCACCTTTACAACACAGAACGGAGATGATTTATGACACGCCACAGCTTTATTCAGATGTCAAAGCTGTATAATGTCAAGGGAAGAATATCGTATATTACAAGCCATGCAAGACAGGAAAACCTCTATGCCACTTACCGCACCGCAGACAATTCCTTTTGGCGAAACCTTGCAAAAGAATGTCAGCAGGAATTTAAGCGAAGCAACTCGCCGGGGAAGTGTATCGAAGCAAGGGAATTGATAATTGCCCTGCCCGAAGTTTACACCACCTATGAGCCGCAACAGGTACTTGAAGATTTCACAGAGGATTTTCGCAGACGGTACAATGTGGAATGTGTATCGGCACTCCACCACAACAAGAGAAAGACCAATTACCACATCCACCTTATATTCAGTGAAAGGCGGCTACTTGCCGAGCCGGATATAAAGATCGCCACCCGAAGCGTATTCTATGATGAAACGGGCAAGCGGGTACGCACCAAGAAAGAGATCACCGATGAAAGCGGCAAAGTCCGTGAGGGCTGTACCGTTATCCCCAAAGGCGGCATATACGAACAGCACCTTTTCACCGTAAAGGATGACCGCTTCAAAAGCGACCCTTTTCTTCGGGAAGTAAAGGAAATCTATACCGCCCTTATCAATCGGCATATCTCAGACCCCGAACAGCACCTAAAGGTGTTCAATCCCGACAGTATCTATCTGCCAACCAAGAAGATTGGCAAGAACAATCCCAAAGCCGCAGAAATTGAAGCAGACAATGCCGCAAGGCAGGAATGGAACAGAACGGCGGATATGGCACTCATATCAGGGATTGAAGAAGCCAAGATACTGGAAATCAAGAAAGATGAGATCCACCAAAAAGCAAGTCAATCCATTAAAGCGAATGGATGGCTGCCAAATCTGTTCCGCAGTATTGTGGGCAAGGCAAAGGAATTTTTGCAGAACCTGATAAGGCAGACGGCACTACCGCCCAAACCGGTACTCAATATGGATATGGCAGAGTTCCGCACAATGCAGAAGCTGATGATACGGGTGCAGGACAGGGCAAGAGAAATCCGCAGCTTGCAGGATGAAGTACCCAAGTTAAAGGCACAGCTTGCCGAAACAAAGGGTATATTCAAGGGCAAGGAGCGAAAGGCGTTGGAAACGCAGATACAGCAGAGGGAAGAAAAAATCTCCGCTATGCTTGAAACAATACCCGATATTCTGAAAGATGACGGTTATCCCGACGTGCAAGCATTTATGGCAACCTACTGCAAGGCAGAAGTCATAGTTAATAACTACAACCGAGAGCTTGCAGAATGGGAACGCAAGGTCAAAGAAAAAAGCAGACCCGCCGAAAAAGAACGGTATGCACCGCCAGAAAAGCAAAGTGTCCGTGACCAGCTAAGACGGTTGCAGGCAGAGGGCAGACAGACCAAACCCAAGCATCGATCCCACGACAGAGAAAGATAGCTTTAACACCGAAAACAACACCGCAGGGCAGTTTCCCTGCCTTGCGGGATTACATATTACGGGCGGCAAAGAGAAAGCCGCCCCTTTCAATTTGTATGAAAATCTTAGCGAACCTATTGACAATTATAGTCTCTATGCGTATAATATAATTAACAATTTGGTTAAATGTTAAGGGAGGGTGTCAAATGGGACTGCAACAGACATTAAAAGCTCTTGCTGACCCAATTCGCCGTGAAATACTAAATATGCTGAAAAAGGGGCGAATGTCTGCGGGAGAGATTACCAACCATTTCTCTGTAACAGCACCTTCGATTTCAAGACATCTATCGGTGTTGAAGGATGCTGACTTAATCAGAGATACAAGAGAAGGAAAGTTCATTTTCTATGAAATCAACACCTCTGTTTTGGAGGAAACTATGCTATGGATTGCAGATTTGAAAGGGGATAATGATAATGCTTAAAAAGAACAAGATTAAGGTTATAATATCGTCAATTATTATTTTACTTCCGGCTTTATTCGGGATCATTATGTGGAATGATTTGCCTGACATTATTACAACCCATTGGGGAGCTGACGGCAATGCGGACGGATTAAGCGGAAAGGTCTTTGCTGTCTTTGGTACACCTATCATACTTTTGATTTTCCATTTTGTTTGTTTGCTTTTTACTTCATTGGATAAAAAACAAAAAGATCAAAATCAAAAAGCATTGGGAATGGTTTTTTGGATTCTTCCGATTATATCCCTTTTCGCAAACGGAATAATGTATCGTGCAGCTTTTGACAAAGAATTTGATTTAGCATTTTTTATGCCGGCTATGCTCGGAGTAATGTTCATCTTTATAGGCAATTACTTACCCAAAGTTAAACAAAACAGAACGCTGGGTATCAAGATTTCTTGGGCGTTGAATAACGAGGAGAATTGGAATAAAACGCATAGATTTGGCGGTAAGGTCTGGGTAGTTGGAGGACTTATTTTATTGCTCTCCATTTTTCTTCCTCTAAAAGTGATGGTATGGGTTGTAGTATGTGTGATTGCTGCTTTGGCGATTATTCCTATAGTTTACTCTTATTTCATTTACAAACAGCATCAAAAGGAAGGAATTGTATATGCTGAAGCGCCCAAAAGCGGTGCGGAAAAAATTGCGCTTAGAATAACCGCAGTTATAGTACCCATCATTTTATTAGGTGTTGCTCTTTTAATGTTTACTGGTAACATCGAGGTAAAGTGCGAAGATACAGCATTAACGATCAATGCAACCTATTGGACAGACCTGGAGATCGATTATTCCGAAATTGAGACCATTGAATACCGTAAGAATTTAGATGTAGGAGTGCGAACAAGCGGTTTTGGTTCTCCCAAACTATCTATGGGCATTTTCCAAAATGATGAATTTGGATCATACACCTTATATTCCTATACAGGTGCTAAAGAGCATATTATCTTGACTTCCGGCGAGAAAACTCTTGTCATTGGAATGAGCGATCCAAAAGAAACACAGGCAATTTATGATGCGATGTTAGAGAAAGTAGACAAGTAACGAAAATGGGATGAAAAGCCATATTTCAAGCTATTTTCTGACCGCAAAAACAGAGGGGTAAGGTGTTTGTACCTTACCCCTCGATTTTGTGTATTTTGGCGTTACAGTCTCATTTTGCGAACTTTATCATAACCTCGTCAACGGCATCCGTATATCTGCCTTGTGCTATCAGTCTGTTGCGGAAAGCAAGCAAAGCATTGAAGATATACCGCCGCTCCTCTGCTGTGAGGTAAAGGTAATACTTCCGTTTTCTCATACGAAGATCACCTCGGCATTGACAGTTTCCGTAACCGCAGACCGCAGATTGCTCATTCTGCCAACCCATTCCATTTGGTTGTCTGCTTTCAGTTTTTCGGTAATGCCCTCACGCTCTGCCCGTTGTTTCATAAGATGGTCAAACAGTTCCTGTGCCTGTTCTTCAACATCGGCAAGGTGGGATTGCAGTTTGCCGCTTGTCAACAGCTTGATGTAGAACACTTTTCTATGCTCACGGATATACCGCAAATGCCGCTGTCCCCATACTCCGATATGCCTTTCTTCTTTTTCGGCAGGTAATACCAAACAGGGGATGTAATAATCTCCCTGTAATTCATACCATAAGCCGTTGCTGTTATCGTAAATGTACTTGTCCATTATAAAATCCTCCAGTATAATATATTCGCACATATGTCACAGTTTCCTGATTACCACATTTTGTTATATTGTGTTACGAGTTTTTTCTTCCCTTGATTTTTCCCTTATGAGGTCACGAGGGAAGCATAAACAATAGTGAAATCGTATAAAGGGATAAGGCGAGCACACAGCGAAAAATCCTTTATTTCCAAGGCTTTTGGAGGATTTTATTGATAACCTATAACCTCTGTTAAGAGGTCATAATTTATAGAAATTCAAATTCCGATTTAAGCTGTCGTGTTAATTCACGGCAGTTTTTTATATTTGCAAATTCCTAAAATGAAATTAGCGCCGGATTTTGATAAAATGCTTGAAGTATTCACAAATAATGATTTTTGCGAGCACGAGAGTATTAAAGTAAAAGATGAATGGATAAGTATTTTTAAATAAGTATTTATTAAAATTAATAAATCTATTGACTTTGGCCTTTTAATTTTATATAATAAAAAAGCTGATTTGCCGGCGTGATGGAATTGGCAGACGTGCTGGACTCAAAATCCAGTCCTGGCAACAGGGTGCGGGTTCGACCCCCGCCGCCGGCACCAAGGGTTGTTTTAGAACAGCCCTTTTATTTTTTCGATTTTCGTTAATAATTATAAAGGGTGATATTATGTGTACTGCGGCAACATATAAAACTAAGGACTTTTATTTTGGCAGAACTCTTGATTATGAATTTTCTTACGGTGACAAAATAACTATTACGCCGAGAAATTATACGTTTGATTTTAAATTTATGGGTGAGGTTAAAAACCATTATGCAATAATCGGTATGGCTCATATTGCAAATGATTATCCTCTTTATTATGACGCAATGAACGAAAAAGGTGTTTGCATTGCAGGGCTTAATTTTGTTGGCAATGCGGTTTATAATAATCCGATTGAGGGAAAAGAAAATGTTGCGCAGTTTGAACTTATTGCGTGGATACTTTGCCAATGTGAAAATATGAACGACGTACGCAATTTGCTTGAAAAAATTAATATAACAAATACACCTTTTTCAGATAAATTGCCTACTGCTCAGCTTCATTATATCATTGCTGACAAAAACGATTGTATAACCCTTGAATGTACCAAAGACGGTATGAAAATTTATGATAATAAGGTAGGAGTATTAACTAATAATCCGCCTTTTGATATGCAAATGTTTATGCTTAATAATTATATGTCTTTATCACCTAAGCAACCCGATAACAGCTTTGCTGAAAATATTGATTTAAAACAATACAGCAGAGGTATGGGCGCACTCGGTTTGCCGGGTGATTTATCGTCAGCATCTCGTTTTGCACGTGTTGCCTTTACTAAACTTAATTCAAAATCAGGCGATAATGAAAATGACAGCGTAAGCCAATTCTTTCATATTTTAGGCTCGGTTGACCAACAGCGTGGTTGCTGCGAGGTGGCTGAGGGCAAATATGAAATAACGATTTATACCTCTTGTTGCAATGCTGATAAAGGAATTTATTATTATACAACATATAATTGCCATAGAATTAATGCGGTTGATATGCACAAGGTAAATCTTGATGACAGTAAGCTTTTTGCTTACGATGTAATTGAAAATGAGCCAATATTCTTCCAAAATTAAAATGAGCGGACGTTCTCAATTGAGAATGTCCGCTTATTTTATGCCTTTACTCCGCTGACAATATAAATATCTTCGGTTGCTTTTTTATAAATATCAACAAGTCCTGCTGATTTGAATATTTCTTCTAAAGTGTTTTCGCTGATAAGTCCGTTAGATATTTTGCTTGCCTGAACGCTTTTGTGGTGGTTGTCAAGGTCTTTTCTGCCTCTGTCGTGAGCGACTGTAACAGTACCGCCTGATTTAACGGCTTTTGTAAGATTTTTAATCAGCGCTTTTTGATTCGGAAAATGAGGGAATGCATTAAATACCATAACACGGTCATATTGATTTTTGAAATTAAATTCCTCGGCGTCCTCACAAAGAAAATCTATAAAATCATATTTCTTGAATTTATTTCTTGCAATCTCAATCATTTTGCTCGAAATATCAACGCCAGTTACTTTTGATACATTTCTTTCAATGTAATAATCAATCATAACACCTGTTCCGCAGGCGATATCAAGTACACTATTTCCGCTTGATATTTTTGCGACGTCGAGTATTTCATTCATTTTGCTGTCGTCTTTTTCCATATTTTCATCCCAAGTAGTTGAGTGAATATCGAAAAAACTGATTACTTCGTTTTTATCCATTTTATTCCTCACTGTAAACGTATCTTGACGGGATAAGGTTTGCCTTAACGAGTGAAGCATAAATAACAGGGACTAAGATTATTTGCATAATAATTCCCGGAAGACAGGTGACGAAATATGACGTTGCCCAAGCGGTAATTGTTATTTCTCCACGAGCAAAAATCAACGCTTTAACAACACCGGCAATTACTCTGCCAATAAGAAGTGCACCGATAAGGGAAATATATAAATCAGCCACAGATTTTTTCGTGTGAACAAATTTCATTAAAAGTGATGAAATAAGTGCATAGCAGGTAAGCTCAACAAGCATTGACGGAAGCGTCGCCGCCGGTGGCATACCCGTAAGTACACTTGAAAGAAGCGCTCCGGCAATGCCACAGATAATTGCATATTGAGGTACGCAAATAATACCGCAAATAAGTACCGGAATGTGCATAGGGCAATAAATCATACCTGCTTGCGGAATGCTGTGAAATGCCATAGGCAGCACAACGCAAAGCGCAATGCACACAGCGGTTATGATTGATTGTTTCACTACACTCATTGTGCTTAATGTGTTGATTTTTAAATTATTTTTATTCATTTATTTTTCTCCTTTATATCCTCTTGCTTCAAGTGCCTGCGATAATTCGTCTGCTCTTTTAAAAGCGTTTATGAAAATCGGCACTATAAGCGGAAATATGCATTTGGCTTTTTTGAATATGTTTCTCGATTCAAATTCTGCGCCTCTTGCAATTTGAGCCATTTTTATATTTTGCGCTTCAATTAATAAGGTCGGAACAAATTGAATTGAAACCGATAATATAAGCGCTAAATTTTCTGTTGGAACTTTAAATAATTTAAGCGGTGTCAGATAGAAATTAATTGCGTTTGTTATCTCAATGGGCGAGGAGGTCAAAACGAATAATTTAGACCAAAGTATAACAAATATTACGTTTAAAACTATTACTGCTCCTTGCCTTATGCCGAGTGTTGTTATGTTGATTTTCCAAAGGCTTAAAATAGTTTCTCCCTTGCCGAAGAAAAAGGCGTTCATTAAGAATATTATTAAATAAAACAACCAAAGCCTGCTTATTGCCGATATAAAATGCTTAATGTTTAATTTTGAAATTAAAATGCAAATGCCAAGAAACAAAAAATCAATTATATAGACTACGTAACTTTTCGCTGCAAGCGTTAATATAATCATTGCTAAAAAGCAAGGAATTTTATATTTTGCATTTATGTTGTGAATGGGTGAACTAATATTTTCATAAACTCCCGATAATATGTCAGTCATTTATAACTCCTATATTTGATATTATTGAACTTAGCAAATCGTCATATTTTAAAATATCACTTTGAATATTAAAGCCGTTTTTATTTAATAAATTTGCGATTTCCTTTGAATTGCAAACGCCTATGTTAAGATTATTTAATAAGTTAGTTTGATTAAAAATTTCATTCGGTTTATCGTCCAATATAATTTTGCCGCCGTCCATAACAAGTATTCTGTCTGCATATTCTGCCAAATAATCGGTGTTGTGAGATATGATTATAATTGTTGTGCCGTTTTGCTTTAATGCTAAAAGCAATTTCATAAAGCTATCTCTTGAATTACAGTCAAGACCGGCTATCGGCTCGTCAAAAATTAAATATTTCGGCTTGCAAACGAGTATTCCCGCAACAGCGATCTTCCTTTTTTCGCCGCCGGAAAGCGCAAGAGGGGATTTATCTTTAATTTTTTCAAAATCAAGACCTAAAAGTTCAAGTGCTTCTTTAGCCCTTTTGTATTTTTCGTCATAAGTTAGCTTATATTGTTTTAAGCCGAAGAATATGTCCTTTTCAACCGTTTGCTCAAATAATTGCATTTCGGGAAATTGAAATACTATTCCAAGCTTTCTGCGAAGAATTTTTTTATTAAATTTTTTGTTGGTAATATCGTCTCCGTCAATAATTATTTTACCGCTGTCGCTTTTTATAAGCCCCGCAATAAGACGGACAAATGTTGATTTTCCACAGCCTGTATTACCTATAATACCGACCATTTCGCCGTCATCTATTTTTAAATCTAAATTATCAATAAACGGCTTGCTGTCATACGAAAATGAAAGTTCTTTTATTTCAATCGGCATAAAAGTTCCACCAATCTTTCATTGTTTAAAGGACATTCGTCAAGGAAAATTCCCGATTTCTTTAAATCATTATATATTTTAACACAATAGGGAAGTGAAATTTGTGATTTTTCTATAAGCTCTTCGTTTGAGTATATTTTTTCAGGAACGCCGCTTAAAATGATTTTACCGTCATTCATAACAATTATTCTGTCAGCATTTACCGTTTCCTCTGCATACTGCGTAATCATTATAAATGTTATATCAGTTTCTTTATGAAGTTTTAGAATTATATCCAAAACCTCTTTTCTTGAATTTGGAGAAAGCATTGAGGTTGCCTCATCAAGAATAATAATATCAGGCTTTACGCAAAGTATCCCTGCAAGGGCAAGCCTTTGCTTTTGACCTCCTGAAAGAGAGAGTATATTTCTTTTTTCAAAGCCCTTAAGTCCTACGAGTGAAAGTACATCTCCAATCGTTTTGTCATTATATTTTATATCGTGATTTTTAAGCGAAAATTCAACATCCTCTTTAACAACTGTTGAAACAAATTGATTATCGGGATTTTGAAATACCATACCGCATTTCTGCCTGATTTTGTATATGTTTTTATTATTCCTGCAATCAAGGCTTGCGATTGTAAGCTCACCGCTTTGAAGAGGAATAAGTGCATTAAGGTGTTTAACAAGGGTGCTTTTGCCACAGCCGTTCATACCGACTATTGATATAAATTCGCCTTTTTCAATTTTAAAGGAAATGTTGTAAAGTGATTTTATCTCTCTTTGAGCAAATATATATGAATGATTTATGTTATTAGCTTTGATTATGTTCATTTTATTTGCTTATCTCCTTCAAATATATACTTATTATATTTATATTAAATTATTTTCCAAGCCCCCTTAGGGGTTAAGATTAAGGCGCTTTTACATATTTACAAAGCTCTTTAAAATAAAAGAAGCACCGAATAAATCGGTGCTGTTTTATGCGAAATAATTAAGCTCTTTCAACCTTACCTGAACGAAGACATCTTGTGCAAACATTAACTCTTTTAGGAGAGCCGTTTACAATAGCCTTTACTTTTTTAATGTTTGGTTTCCAAGTTCTGTTTGATCTTCTGTGTGAGTGAGAAACCTTGATGCCGAAAGATACGTCTTTTCCGCAGTATTCACATTTTGCCATTTGCGAACACCTCCTTGTCAATTTAGAACGTAGATATATTATCACAATTGTTATTAAAATGCAAGTCTTTTTTTACTATTTTTTTATTTAGAACAAATATTTGCATATTTTTTATTTACTATTGATTTTAAATATCGAATTTAGTATAATAGTAGGGAATTATGTTAGGAGGTTATCTGATGGCAGTTGATAACAAAAAAGCGGCTCTTGAGGCTGCTATGAAAAATATAAAAAAGAAGTTCGGCGACGGTGCAGTTATGCGCCTTGGCGAAAATTCTTCTCTTAAGGTTGACTCTATTTCTACCGGTTCTCTCACTCTTGATATTGCTACGGGAATCGGCGGTTTACCAAGAGGTCGTATAATTGAAATTTACGGTCCTGAATCAAGTGGTAAAACTACCCTTGCACTTCATTGTATTGCTGAGGCTCAAAAGCTTGGCGGTGACGCTGCATTTGTTGACGCAGAGCACGCACTTGACCCTGTTTATGCCGCTAATTTGGGTGTAGATGTTGATTCTCTTATTGTGTCTCAGCCTGATTTCGGTGAGCAGGCACTTGAAATTACAGAACAACTCGTAAGCAGCGGTGCGGTTGATATTGTTGTTGTTGACTCTGTTGCGGCACTTGTTCCAAAGAGTGAAATTGAGGGCGATATGGGTGACAGCCATGTGGGTCAGCACGCAAGACTTATGTCGCAGGCATTAAGAATTCTTGCCGGTACTATTAATAAAACAAATTGTATAGTTATTTTCATTAACCAACTTCGTGAAAAAATCGGTGTTATGTATGGTAATCCTGAGGTTACTACCGGCGGACGTGCGCTTAAATTTTATTCATCAATGCGTATTGATGTAAGAAAAATTGAACAGTTAAAGGGCGCAGGAAGTGAATTTATCGGTTCTCGTACTCGTGCTAAGATTGTTAAAAATAAGGTTGCGCCTCCTTTCAAGAGTGCTGAATTTGATATTATGTATGGAGAAGGCATTAGTAAGGTTGGCGAAATTCTTGATATGGCTGTTCAGTATGATATTGTTCATAAGGGCGGCTCGTGGTTCTCTTACGGTGACCGCAGGCTCGGTCAGGGCAGAGATAATGTTAAAGAAATTATTAAAAATGAACCTGAACTTGCTGCTGAACTTGAGCAGAAGATTAAGGATAAAATTGCCGAGGATATCGAAAAAGCAAAGGAAGAACGTGTAGCAAAGGCTAATGCCTCTAAGCCTGCACCTAAGCCTGAAAAAAAGATTACACGTGAGGAAGCACTTGCTAAAATCAACATTATGGTTGAGGATGATGAGGACTGATGATTTTAACTCATCAAAAAGGCAGAGGAACTAAGGTTCATCTGTTTCTTGACGGGGAATATGCCGCCACTACTGATGAAAACTGTTGGCTTGATAATTATATTTCAAACGGAGCAGATATTGATGATGAGCAGTGGCAGGCTCTTCTTGTTAAAATAAATTACAAAAAAGCGTTAAATAAATGTGCCGACTATTTATCAAGGCGTGATTATTCCGTTAAAGAGCTTAAAACAAAGCTTTTAAAATCCGTTGATGAGGTAAGTGCTCAAAAAGCAGTTGACAGATATATTGAAGCAGGATATCTTGATGACGAAAAGTATTGCCAAAGGCTTATTGAATATTTACTTGAGGTAAAAAAGTTTTCAACAGCTAATATTAAGCAAGAGTGCTTTAAGCGTGGTATCAACAGGGAGATTGTTGACGAAAAACTGTCAATTATTGAAATTGATAACGTTTCAACAATTATCAAACTTATTAAATCAAAGTATGCCACAAAGCTTAATCAGGAAAACGGGAAAGAAAAGGTAATCGCCGCACTTCAAAGAAAAGGTTTTTACTATTCGGATATTAAATCGGCATTTTACAGGATAGAAGAATATGACGAATAAAGTAGGTATGATTTCACTTGGTTGTCCTAAAAATCAGGTCGACGGTGAAGTAATGCTTGAAAAATTAAATAAAAGCGGATTTGAAATAGCGCAAAACATTGAAGACAGCGACGTTATGATTATTAACACCTGCGGCTTTATTGAAGATGCTAAACGTGAGGCTATTGAAACTATTTTAGAAGTTGCCGAATATAAAAAGGCAGGGATTATCAGTGCTATTGTTGTTACAGGATGCCTTGCCGAAAGATATCAGGATGAAATCATTAAAGAAATTCCCGAAGTTGATTCGGTAATAGGTATCGGTGCGGATAATGATATTGTTAAAGTTTGTCACAAGGCTTTGCTCGGTGTAAGAACAAGCTTTTACCCTGATAAAAAGTATCTTTTGCTTGAGGGTGACAGAATGCTTTCTACACCTAAGCATTGGGCTTATTTAAAAATAAGCGACGGCTGCGACAACAGATGCTCTTATTGTGCAATTCCGCTTATACGTGGCGGTTATATAGAGCGCCCTATGGAGAATATTATTAGGGAAGCGCAAAATCTTGCCGCAAAGGGAATTAAAGAACTTATAATTATTGCACAGGATACCACAAAATACGGCTTAAAGCTTTACGGTGAATATCGTCTTGCAAGTCTTTTAAAGGAACTTGTTAAGATAGACGGCATTGAGTGGATTAGGCTTTATTATTGCTATCCTGACAGAGTTACCGACGAGCTTATTGACGTAATTGCAAGTGAGGAAAAAATTTGCCCATATATTGATATTCCACTTCAACATTGTGATAAAAATATATTAAAAGCTATGCACAGAACAGGCTCGTATGAGCAACTTAAAGACCTTCTGTTCAAAATGAAGGAAAAAATTCCCAATCTTGCACTTCGTACAACATTTATGGTCGGATTTCCCGGTGAAAGTGACGAGCATTTTGAGGAACTTTGCAGATTTATTAAGGAAATTAAATTTGACAAAATGGGTTGCTTTACATATTCTGCCGAGGAGGATACTCCTGCCGCCGAATACGATAATCAAATTGACGAGGAAGTTAAAAAGAGACGTGCCGACGTTTTGATGGATATTCAGTATTCAACCAGCGAGCAACTTAATAAAGCGAGAGTAGGCAATACATATAAGGTTATTGTTGATTCGTTTGACGACGGTATGTATAACGGCAGAGCTTATTTTGATTCTCCCGAGATTGACAGCGGAATAATATTTAAGAGCAATGATAAGCTTGAAATCGGCGAGTTCGTAAATGTTAAAATTACAGGCTGTGACGGCTATGATTTGATTGGAGAAAAAGTATGAATTTACCAAATAAAATAACAGTGTTTCGTTTTTGCTGTATTCCTTTTTTAATGGCATTTTCACTTATAGAATTTAAATACCATTGGGTTGCGGCACTTCTTGTATATTTCGTTGCATGTATGAGTGACAAGGCTGACGGAATTATTGCAAGAAAAAAAGGTCTTGTAACTGATTTTGGTAAGGTTATGGACCCGCTTTCAGATAAAACTCTCGTTTTTGCCGCTTATCTTGTATTTATCAATATGGGTTGGCATACAGAGCTTTGTATTCTTCTTATGCTTGCAAGGGAATTTCTCGTTGCAGGAATAAGAATGCTTGCTGCCGCTAACGGTGAGGTTATTGCCGCAAACGGTTTTGGTAAGTGCAAAACGTTTCTTCAAATGTCAACAACAGGTATGACTTTCCTTCTTCTTGCAATCGGTGAGGGTGCGGCTGACATCACAACTACGACTCCTTGGCTCAATGTTTATTGCGCTATTGCATTTTGGGTTGTAAGCGTTGTTGCGGTTTTAAGCGGTCTTATTTACGCTAAAGACGGTTGGCATTTAATAAAAACAAAATAATTGTTGCAAATTTTAAAAAAATATATATAATAATAGTAGAAATAATTGTTTAATATTAAAAACTGTGATGCAGAGAAGTAAGCAGATAATTATTTATTCAGAGAATGAGCCGTTTTGCTGTGAGGCTTTATAAGTAATCTGCTAAAATGCACTGCGGAGTTGCTTAAAGGAATTTAGTATTTTAAGCCGTTTTGCCACGTTATAGGCATAAGCTGTATATTTTGCAGCCTGAGTATAAACAAGAGTGGAACCGCAGTATTTTATTGCCTCTGTCAATTTGACAGGGGCTTTTGTTTTTATTATATTGAAATCTGTAAGGGAGATTATATTATATGTTTGACTCATTTAAAGAGGATATTAAAAGCTTTATGGAGCACGACCCGGCGGCGAGAAGTCCTATTGAAATAGTGCTTCTTTACCCCGGATTCAAGGCGCTTCAAAGCCATAAAAGAGCAAAGTGGTTTTTAAATCACAATATGCCTTTTATAGCAAGATATATCAGTCAGCGTTCAGCGCATAAAACGGGTATCGAAATTCACCCCGGTGCTACAATTGGCAGAAGAGTTTGCATTGATCACGGTAATGGCATTGTTATCGGCGAAACAACTGAAATCGGCGATGACGTTATGATTTATCAGGGTGTAACACTTGGCGGTACCGGCAAGGATGTCGGCAAACGTCACCCAACTATTGAAAGCGGCGTTATGATAGGTTCCGGCGCTAAAGTTTTAGGACCTATTACTATCGGCAGAAATGCTAAAGTCGCCGCAGGTGCAGTCGTTGTTAAGGATGTTGAACCTAATTGTACTGTTGTCGGCGTTCCGGGTGAGGTAGTCAGGATTGACGGCGAAAGGGTAGATGACCTTGACCAAATCAATATTCCTGATCCGCTTATGAATTTGATTAGAGAAAATCAGGCTGAAATTAAAAAGCTTAAAGAAGAAATTGAAAAATTAAAGGAGCAAAAATAATGAAGATTTATAATACAATGACTCGTCAAAAGGAAGAGTTTGTTCCAAATGACCCTAAGGAAGTTAAAATTTATGCTTGTGGACCGACGGTATATAATTATATTCATATCGGTAATGCTCGTCCGCTGTGTGTTTTTGACGTTTTGAGAAGATACCTTGAATACAGAGGATATAATGTAAAATTTGTTCAAAACTTTACCGATGTTGACGACAAGATTATTAAACGTGCAAATGAAGAGGGCAGTACCTTTGAGGAAATTTCTAAAAAGTACATTGAAGAATTTTGGGTTGATGCTAACGGATTGAATTTCAAAAAAGCAACAGTTCACCCAAAGGCAACGGAGAATATTGATGAGATTATTAATATAATCAAAACTCTTGAAGAAAAGGGCTACGCTTATTCAGTTGACGGCGACGTTTATTTCAGAACTCTTAAATTTAAGGACTACGGCAAATTAAGCCATCAGCCTATTGAGGATTTACAGTCGGGCGCAAGAATTGCTATCGGAGAGAAAAAGGAAAATCCTCTTGATTTTGCTCTTTGGAAAGCTGCAAAAGAGGGTGAGCCTTATTGGCAGTCGCCTTGGGGTAAGGGCAGACCGGGCTGGCATATTGAATGTTCTGCTATGAATAAAAGATATTTAGGCGACACAATTGATATTCATTGCGGCGGTCAGGACCTTATTTTCCCTCATCACGAAAATGAAATTGCGCAAAGCGAGTGCGCAAATGGTTGCACTTTTTCAAAATATTGGATGCACAACGGCTATATTAATGTTGATAACGTTAAAATGAGTAAATCACTCGGCAATTTCAAAACAGTTCGTGAAATTGCCAATGTTTACGGTTATGAAGTTATCAGATACTTTCTTGTTTCATCTCATTATCGTTCACCTATTAATTACAGCCTTGAAATAATTGAGCAGTGCAAAAGCGCTCTTGAAAGACTTTATACTTGCCGTGAAAGCCTTGATTTTGCCATTAAAAACGCTAAAGACATAGCTGACGATGCTGAACTTGTCGACCGCATAAATAGCCGTAGAGAGCAATTTATTGAGGCTATGGACGACGACCTTAATACTGCCGACGGTGTAGCGGCAATCTTTGATCTTGTTAAGGATATTAATATATCTATTCTTGATAAGGAAGTTTCTAAAAATGTTTGTCAAACAGCCGCTGATGTGTTTGACGAACTTTGCGACGTGCTTGGTATTCTTTATAACAGAAAGAGCAACGACGTTGACGCTGATATTGAAGCGCTTATTAAAGAACGTCAGATGGCAAGAGCTAATAAAGATTGGGCAACGGCTGACCGTATTCGTGACGAGCTTAAAGCTAAGGGCATTATTTTAAAGGATACACCGCAGGGCGTTACTTGGACTAAAGAATAATAATTAATCGGGCAGGGGACTTTGGTTTTCCTGCCTTTTTTAGTGAGGGATATATGATGGTTGATAAAAGAAAATTTAAAGATACAAATGTATCTCTTTTAGGCTTGGGCACAATGCGACTGCCGTGCGAAACCGAACAAAAAAGAGAATCAAACCCTAATATTGATTATGATAAGGCGCAAAGTCTTGTCGATTTAGCATATAAAAACGGAGTGAACTATTTTGATACCGCATATATGTATCATTGCGGTAAAAGCGAAGCCTTTATAGGTTATGCGTTAAAAAAATATCCGAGAGATACATATTACCTTGCCGATAAGCTACCTATTTGGATGTGTGATACTAAAGAGGATATGAAGCGTGTGTTTGAGAAACAGCTTGAGCGAACAGGTATGGATTATTTTGATTTTTATCTTCTTCATTCTCTTGATAATGAAAATTTTGAAAAATGCGAAAAATTCAACGCTTATGATTTTTTAAAGAAAATGCAAAAAGAGGGCAAGATTAAATATATCGGCTTTTCGTTTCACGGAACGGTTGACGATTTAAGAAATATAGTATCTGCTCATAAATGGGATTTTGCTCAAATTCAAATGAATTATCTTGATTGGGAAAATCAAAATGCAAAGATGCAATACCAAATACTTGAAGATGCAGGTATTCCCACAATCGTTATGGAGCCTGTAAGGGGCGGTAAGCTTGCTTTGGTTAATGACGAGATATCAGATATGTTTAAGTCGTTAAAGCCTGATAACAGCCCTGCCTCGTGGGCTATGGGTTTTGTTGCAAGCCATAAAAATATAATCACAATTTTAAGCGGAATGAACAGTGCAGAGCAAATGCTTGATAATCTTTCTACTTTAACTGATTTTAAGCCGTTTACTGATATTGAATATTCCATTTGCGAAAAGGCCGCCGCAATAATTAACAAAAGCGAGGTTATTTCCTGCACGGGCTGTGACTATTGCCAACCTTGCCCAAAGGGTATTAAAATCAGTTCGTTTTTCTCTCTTTATAACAGCGTCGTTTCAGGTGAAATTGACATCAATTCGGGCAGAGATAAATATAACTCTTATAAAGTCAATCCGACAGCCTGCGCCTGGTGCAATAAATGCAAAAATCATTGCCCGCAATCAATCAGCGTGCCCGATGTATTAGAGGGTAAGGTAGTCAAACTTTTTATGCAGTAAATTGTTTATCGTTAAATTCAAAACGGCTTTATATTGTCAATATCGCAATATGTATTGCTAATATTTTAATATTATGTTAATATTAACTTAATAAATATATTAGGGGAAGTTTGTATGAAAAAGAGGCTGAGCGTTTTACTGTCAATTATAATTGTTTTATCTATATGTGCGCCGATTACAAGCGTTATGGCAGAAGAAGCAAGAAAGCAAAGTGCATTAAAAACAGGCAAAGAAATTGCCGCACTGTGCAATGAATATGACAATTACAATGAATTAGACAGTACAGATGAACAAACTATCAATACAAGACTGATTGTAAAAACAAATGACAATATTGATGAATACGGTGCTGTTGATAGTGTATATGGCTTTGGATATGCTTTTTTGCAGTATGCAGATGAAAAATCAGCACAAAAAGCAAAAGAAAATTATGAAAAATCAGGCTATACGGCAGATTATGACTGTGTTGTTACTTCAAGTTCTACTTATGACAAGTATAATATGAATGATGAATGGGCTTATGAGGAAACAGATGCTGTTTCTGCACTTGATTATTACAAATTAAAGGCTAAATCCAATATAAATATTGCTGTCGTAGACAGCGGAATCAATTATAACCACGAATTACTAAAATACAGAGTTGTGCGTACAAAAATGGATTTTAGCACTGACAACACCGGCGACGAAATGGATAAAGCCGGTCATGGTACAAAAGTGGCTGGTGCTATCGCTAAAAGTACGCCAAGTAATGTTAAACTATTCGGTTATAAAATATTTGACAAAAACTTAAAAGGTACTTCGTCAGGGGTTGTAGCTGCTTTATCATATATCAAGCAATTAAAAAACAAGCCTGATATAATAAATTGTTCATTTACAACAGGAGGTCTTGGAACTGTAATAGATGAACTTGTTGATATGGGAGTCACTGTTGTTGCTTCAGCCGGTAATGATGGTAAAAAAGTTTATAAACAACCTGCAATATTTGATAGTGTTATAACCGTTGCCGCCACAAATCAATATGGCTATGCATGGTCTTCTTCAAGTTATGGTAGTTGTGTGGATATTTCCGCTCCCGGAGTTAGCGTATATACTGCTAATTTTCCCGGTAATAATACTTATGCACAATTCGCCGGAACCTCTATGGCAGCGCCGCTTGTATCAGCCGCTGCTGCTTATGTCCTTATGGAAAACAAAAAATATACGCCTGAACAAGTTAAACAGGAACTTATTGCAACTGCAACACCGTTTAAGAAAGATGATTGCTATAATGAACGTTACGGTGCAGGAATCGTTAATTTTTCTAACATCATAAACGGTACAAGATGCAAAGATGTTACTGCTAATTTGCAAAGCGGTGTTTATCGTGATGACATAAGTGTCGAACTTAAAAGTGCAAATACTCTTACTGATATTTATTATACAACAGACGGGACTTTGCCGAGCAAAACAAACGGTACAAAATACATCGAGCCTATCAAATTGACTGAAACAACAAGAATAACCGCAGTAGCTTTTGCAAGAGCAGGAACTCCGTTCAAAAGTAAATTTACTTATCTTGATTATTACATATTTAAAGACGGTGAAAGTGAATTTGTTGTAGATGACGGAACTTACCGGTGTGGTATAAAAGCATATCTCGGAAACGATACAAATATTACCATTCCAGATAAAATCAACGGTATTGAAGTAGGCTCAATTAATGAAAGGTGCTTTAAAAATTCTAATATTGAAAGTGTAACATTACCAAGCAGTGTTACTTCAATTGAACAACAAGCATTTTATGGTTGTGATAATTTAAAAAGTATAAACCTTTCTAATGTTAAATTTATTGGCACTGAAGCTTTTACCAATTGTCCGTCGCTTACAGATAACATTGATTTATCTTCAGTAGAATTCATTTCTGAAAGAGGTCTTACCGGTACATATTTTAAGACAATGAATTTACCTAAATGTACTGATATCAGAGATTCGGCATTTGAAGATTGTACAATGCAGAAAATTGTATTAAACAATGCAACAAATCTTGGCAGTAATGTATTTAAAAATTGCAAAAATCTCGAAATGATTTATGCTCCGAAAGTAAAAGGTTTTGATGGATGTTCCGGATGTACAAATCTAAAAACTATCTTTGTTCCAATGGCAACCGGTATTACTACAGATATATCAAGCAATGCGACCATATATTGCAGTGGCAGACTTACAAGCATATATTTTCCTAATGATTACTCCGCCTACAAATGTACTATTGTAAGTCCTGAATACACGGCAGGACTTGCCGTTGCCAATAGTTACGGAGAGGAAGACCGATATATTCACATCAGCAGTGACGAGATTGCAAAAGACGAGGGCGGACAGATAAGACCGAGAGATAACGGCTTGCGCTTTGGCTTCTCATTTGATGAGAACAGCATCGGATTTGATTTTACAAAATATGCAGATACGGTTGAATATGGCTTTGTTTACACTTATGCTTCCTTTGAAGGTAAAGATGATTTTCAAATCAACTATTCTTTAAGGGCAAACAGCAATAAAAATAATTACATCAAAAAGGCAGATAAACGCACTGTTGATGGTACTGTTTCAACATATAACGCCGTATTTACAGGTATTCCTACAGAATATATCAATGACAAAATATCTGCAAGAGCTTATGTAAATATTGACGGAATGTATTTTTATTCGCCTGTCATTACACGAAGCTACAGCAGTGCCTCAAATGCTGATGATTATGTTGGAATTGAGGAAGCTGATAATGATATAGTATTTGTTCATGAGCATTCGTTTGTAAAGTCTGTAATCGCTCCTAAATGTGAAGAAAAGGGCTATACACTGTATAAATGTGCAAAATGCAATGAAAGCTATACTGATAATTATATCGACGCATTAGGTCATAATTATAAATATGTAAGTGCAGAGAATTTAAAGCTTACTTATAAATGCTCCGATTGCGATTCTACTGTAACTAAAATGAAAAGCGAATTGCCTATATTCATTGATTACGTAAATACTAAGGTAGTGCGAGGTAATGACAGTATGTATCTTGATTTGAATAATGACGGATATATAAATGCAAAGGACTATGCATTACTTAATAAAATTTCAAATTAAAAATAGGTATAACAAAACCCTCCTGATTGATTCAGGAGGGTCAGACTGTCGATAAAGTGGCTAAACCGTGCCGTGTTATAAAACGAAATTCCATTCGGGGTCCCCGACAAATTGAAAATTTGGTGGGGAAAAGGAGAAAGGAACGAAGTGTTTATTATGAATTTCAAAGAAATTCATTCAAACACGGAATTTCTTTCGACGTATCGTAGGGCAAGGGCTTGCTCTTGCCGAAATAAAATTAAAAATACATTTATAGAAAAGTGGCTTGAACACTATGTTCAAGCCACTTTTGGCACTTTCTCGAAGTCTTACAGCGTGTAGAAATTTGTAATTGGACTAATATTATAATACTTTGCCCAATTCTTCGCACTTTGCAAGCGCTTCATCATCAGGTGCGTCATTGCATATTATGCTGTCAAAAATAAGATTTGCACCTAAGGATTTGCAATCATCCTCCCAAGTGTTCATCCATTCTCCGCCACCCCAGCCGTAAGAGCCGAAAAGAGCGATATTTTTGCCTTTTAGCTTTGGTTTGCAGTTTTCAAACATAGGCTCAAATTCCATATCTTCAAGCTGTTCACATCCCATTGACGGGCAACCAAAGGCGATAGTGTCAAATTCATCAACCTTGTCGGCTGAAAACTCACTTGCCGTAAAAAGCAGAACGTCCTTTCCGCTTGCCTTTGCACTTTCATAAATTTTATCTGCAAGCGCTTCGGTATTACCTGTGCCGCTCCAATAAACAATTGCTGATTTATTCATATATTTTCCTTTCTTGCTGTATTATTATGCCGCAACCGTAAGCTTAGCTATGCTGCGACCCTGTAGCCATAATTTTTGATAGACTTTCTTGCATTTTTCAAATTTTTTAAATGTTTTTATTGCTTCACATTCATTGCAATATACTTTCCAACAACCTGAGCATTTGCTGTTTTTGCCTGCATTTTCAATAAATCCCTTAACATCGGCGAGTGGGTAGCCGAGAAAAATTCCGATTTCGTGAGGAAATGAGTCGCTATTTTTGAGCCTTGATTTAAGCCTTTTTATGCAACAATCAACGTCGATGCTTTTGTAGCCGTAATCAGCCAAAAAATCTTTTACTCCGCTTTGGTTTAAATCGTTTTGTAGCCTGCTTTTTCTGAATGCGTAAACAAGAGCGCTTTTGTCACTCTTTTTTAAAATTATCAGCTCGACGCCTTTGTTATTTAATTCGTCGTTTGTTTTATTTATTGAACTTTCAAGCTGTGCTATACTTTCAAACGGAATGTTCATTAAATTTGCCGTTTTAAGGCTTGCAAGCGTCGGAGAGCAATGACCGATTAAGTATTTTTCTATCATTATTTGAACTGCTTTCTGAATTATACATTTTTGCTTTTTAATTCTTCGCTGTGTTTTGCAACAAATGATTTTATTGCGTCAAATGTTGTTTTTGACACAACATGCTCTATTTTGCATGCATCTCTTGCCGCTATTTCTTTTGGCACACCGAGTTCAATGAAAAATTCGCTGAACATTAAGTGCTTTTCATATACGCTTTTTGCAAGTTCAAGCCCTGTTTCGCTGAGCCTAATTTCGTGATTGTCGGTGATTTTTATAAACTTGTTTTCTTTTAAGTTTTTCATTGCGATTGATACGCTTGCCTTTGAAAGTTCAAGGTGATTTGCAATGTCAACACTTCTGACGTAACCGTTTTTTTCCTGCAAAACGAGGATTGCTTCCAAATAATCCTCAACAGATTCGCTTACTACCATATCCTTTATCCTCCCGATATTCAAATTGACAGTTATAAGCAAGAAGTTAGAACAGACTAACTTAGTGTTTAAAATAAAGACGACTTAAAGTCGCCGTTTTATATTTACGTGTTAGTTAGTATAAACTAACTATTGTTAGTTTATCATAATTAATTCGTTTTGTCAACCGTTAAATCAAAAAAATAAGCACGAGCATTTCTGCTCGTGCTTAAATGTTGATATAATCCGTAGTCTTCCCCTGAAAAACGTCAACTTTTTGGGGAGAGGAGAATAAAATGTAGTACTTATTATGAATTTCGCAGAAATTTATTCAAGTACTTAGTTTCATTCGACGAGTATTAAACAATACCCTGTGCCATCATTGCATCTGCAACCTTCATAAATCCTGCAATGTTAGCGCCTGCAACGAAATTATCCTTAGCGTCGAACTGCTCGCAAGCTTCTTTCATATGATAATAAATGTTAATCATAATTCCCTTAAGCTTAGCGTCAACTTCGTCAAATGTCCAGCTTGAACGAATTGAGTTTTGACCCATTTCAAGCGCAGATGTAGCAACACCGCCTGCATTTGAAGCCTTGCCGGGAAGGAAAAGAATATCTCTGTCAAGGAACACTTCTGTAGCTTCCGCATTAGTAGGCATATTAGCGCCTTCGCATACTGCATAACAGCCTGAATCTGCAAGTCTTTGAGCCTCAACCTTGTTGATTTCGTTTTGAGTTGCGCAAGGAAGAGCAACGTCGCAAATAACGTTATCCCAAACTGAACCCTCACCGTATGTTGCGTCAGGATGGTAGTTGAGATATTCCTTAATTCTCTTTCTTTCAACTTCCTTAATCTTTTTAACTGCGTCAACATCAATGCCGTTTTCATCAATGATATAGCCTGATGAATCGGAGCAGGAAATAACCTTAGCGCCAAGCTGTTCAGCTTTTTCGATTGCATAAATAGCAACGTTACCTGAGCCTGAAACTGCGATTCTTGCGTCCTGAATATTCTTGCCGTGGTCTTTAAGAAGCTCCTCGGTGATATAAACAAGACCGTAGCCTGTAGCCTCTGTTCTTGCAAGAGAGCCGCCAAAGCTTAAACCTTTACCTGTAAGTACGCCCTCACTTCTGTTTGTAAGCTTCTTATATTGACCGTAGAGATATCCAACCTCACGAGCACCTGTACCGATGTCGCCGGCAGGAACGTCCTCGTCAGCGCCGACATACTTATAAAGCTCATTCATAAAAGCTTGGCAGAAACGCATAATTTCCATATCGCTCTTGCCCTTAGGGTCAAAGTCTGAACCGCCCTTAGCGCCGCCGATAGGAAGACCTGTAAGGCTGTTTTTGAAAATTTGCTCGAAGCCTAAGAACTTAATGATTGAAAGGTTTACGCTTGGGTGAAGTCTTAAGCCGCCCTTGTAAGGGCCGATAGCTGAATTAAACTGAACACGATATCCACGGTTAACATGAACCTCGCCGTTGTCGTCAACCCAAGGAATACGGAACATAATTGTTCTTTCAGGCTCAACAAGTCTTTCCAAAAGTCCAGCCTTTTCATATCTTGGGTCTGTGTCAACTACAGGTGAAAGTGACTCAAGCACTTCTGTAGCAGCCTGAATAAACTCAGGTTGATAAGGATTGTTTTTCTTTAACTCTTCGAGTACCCTCTCTGAATACTTCATTACTAAAACCTCCATAGTTTTAATATTTTTTATGAAAAAAACAGAGCGTAATATCAGTAATCTGTATTAAACTCTGCACAACAGCGCCGCCTTTGACGCTGAAGCTATTATAGCAGTTACGTGACACATTGTCAATTATCAATGAATAGATATACATAAAATGAACAAATTATTCTAATTATTTAGCATAATAATGCTCCACACGCTTATATCACGTTATAATTATGCAAAATATACATTTGTCAATTATTTGCTTTATCAAAAAATATTGTGATTACACAGAGGTTATCGTTGTTTGAATATTTTATGTTTTTAACATCGATATTCTTATTTTTTAAACTCATTACGCTTAAAATATAGTATATTTGTCCTTGTTTGAAAAGCTCGTTGTTTGCATCGATATATGCGCTCTTGTTTGTAAATTTAAGTTCTGCATAGTATTTTCCGTTTTCAACGCTGGATTTTAAGGCTTTTTTTATGTCTGCTCTGTTGTAAGAGGAGAAAAGGAGATTATTTTTTACAAAGTAATTGTCCTTGTTTGCCGTACATTTCGGCAAAATGTCTTTGTGATTAATAGTATGCGTTTTTTCAATTTCGCTTTCGCTCAAACAAAAGTAAGAATGGCTTATATATTCTTTGTTGTTTCCGTCAAAACAGTCGCCCCATGTAGGGTCGGTATAGTAATAACTGCCGTCACATTCCTGAATTACCCAAGCATGGGACCTTCTGCCCTGCGGCGTTGTTGCTTTTCCGCTTACAACGGCGCAGTTTATTCCGGAAAGCTGAAGAAGATATTGATATGCTTTTGCATATCCTGTGCAAGTGCATTTGCCCATAGTGAACACGCCTACAAGAGAGGAAGCCCAAGGCATATTATCCAAATTGTCTATCGCCTCATTGGCATAAGACGTGTTCGTTATTAAATATTCATATAAATAAAGAGATTTTTCGTAATCGCTCATATTGCTGTTCAAATTTTGAACAATCGAGTCGGTTTTGCTTTTAATTTGCTCGCTCAGCTTCGCAATTTCGTTTGAATTATAGCTGCTTTCAAGCGTTACAAGCCCCGATGTGTCAATTGAGAATGCGCCGTTGAGCCAAAAAAGCTCAGGGTGCTCGTTATAAACAAACATAGCTATTTCAAGTATTCTTTCTCCGTCGATATTTGAACGGATTTTAATTTGCGTTTTCTGATTTTTTGCACGTGCATAGATTTTGTCGTATATTCGTTTTTCTTCATCGTTTAAGCTCGAATAATAAAATCCGCCGTCAGCATTGTATTTGCTGTCGTCTATTTTCAATACCGAAGTGCTTTGCTTATTTTCAATAAGATTAATAACGCTTTCTACATTGAAAACGTCTGAGCCGAAATAATAACTGCTTGCCATAAAGGCGAGCATTACCACAAATAAAAACAATAAAAAGCTTTTAATATTTTTTTTCATAATTTCCACCGAATTTATATTTGACTTTAGTATAACACATTTTTTGTATTTTTTAAGCATAAAAATATATGATGATGAAATTTATAAAAAAAATTATAAGAATTTTCAAAATGAAAAAGAAAATCGATAAGCTTTTTGAAATTATAACAAAGAGAGTTGATTTTGTTAATTTAACTATTAAAGTGAAGTTTTTCAAAGGCTTTGAAATTTATAACAATAATGACAGGATTGCATTTTTAACATTTGAGGATACCCATGTACTTTTGATGCTTGGCACACAATTTTTTTGCTCAATTGTTTATTCTCTTTGTGTAAAATACAGTATAGAAAAAATTTGAACTACGTGTTATAATTCAGAATATAACTTATATATTATAATTATTTTGGAGGACAGGCTGAATGATTAAGCTTATTGCGACCGACCTTGACGGAACTCTTATGGCGCCGGACCATTTGACGGTGACTGACAGAACATATAATGCGCTCAAAACGGCACACGATAAAGGAATAAAAATTGCCGTTGCTACAGGCAGACCTATGACACTTATCGACAATGTTATCAGTCAAGTGCCGTTCGTTGATTATATTATTTATTCAAACGGCTCTTGCGTATTCGACAGAAATGTTAAGAAAATAATTCATGCCGACCTTATTGAGGACAAGCTTGCAAGAGAGATTGTTGAATATTTTTTGACTCAAAATGTATTTTTTGAAATTTATATAAACGGCAAAAGCTGTTATCAGCTCGGAACGGAGAAACTGTTTCAAAATATGGGCTTGCCGCAAAAATTTCTTGACGAGGTGGCTCAAACTATGGATGGCTATGACTCGCTTATTGATTTTATGAAAAATGACGGCAAGGGAATGGAAAAAATTACCTTTTACGGCATTTATGATGAGAAGTATGAGAATGTAAAGAAAAAGCTTGAGGAATATGGGCTTGACGTTTGCTCAAGCCTTCCGGGTACTGTTGAGGCAACGTCTAAGACTGCAAATAAAGGAAACGCACTTCTCGGAATATGCGAAAATATAGGCATCGGCGCAGACGAGGTTATGAGCTTTGGCGATGCGGAAAACGATTGCCCTATGCTTGATTTTGCAAAATATTCGTTTGCTATGGAAAACGGAAGTGATGAATGTAAATCACACGCTGAGTTTGTGACAAAATCAAACGCTGAAGACGGGGTTGCCGTTGCAGTGGAAAAATATGCTTTGTAAAGTTAGAATTATCTTACAATATATTAAATAAATGTTTAATTTTAACTGTATGGCTTGAAACAAGCGCTTTTATACTGTATTATAATATTGTTTAATTATTAAACTGAGGAATTTGTCGGTATTTGCCGGCGTATATTAACTTATGGAGGTGTTTTTGTGGAGCAGAAGATTGACCTCAAGCAAATAGAGGGAGTTCTTGATGAACTTGCTAAGGTTAAAGGTTCTCTGATTACCATATTACAAAAAACTCAGGACATCTACGGTTATTTGCCAAAGGATGCTATTATTTATATAAGCGAAAGAACAGGCATTGCCGAGAGTGAGATTATGGGTGTTGCAACATTTTATACCCAATTTCGTCTTACTCCTGTCGGAAAGTATCTTATTATGCTTTGCCAGGGTACTGCCTGCCATGTTAATTCAAGTGAACTTATTTTGCAGACAATCAAGGATGAACTTGGAATTGAGGACGGCGAAACTACCGAAGACGGGCTGTTCTCGCTTAAGTGTGTTGCCTGCCTCGGCTGTTGCTCTCTTTCACCGGTTATGATGATTAATGAGAGTACATACGGCTCACTCACTCCTGAAAAGACTAAGAAAATACTTAAGGAATTGAGGGAGGCAGAATGATGAAAATCGTTGTAGGTGAAGGTTCTTGCGGTATTGCCGCAGGAGCAGAAAAGGTTAGGCAGGCGCTTTTAAAGCAGGATTTAAACGGCGCAAAGCTTACTATTGCAGGCTGTATAGGTATGTGTTATCTTGAGCCTATTGTTGATATTTATGAGGACAATCAGGAGGTTAAGCGCCTTGTGCGTGTAACTGAAAATGACGCTGAAAAAATCAGCGAATACGCTAAGACGGGTGACGAAAGCATTATTTCTTCTCTTCTCGTTTCAGATGAGGATAAGGAATTTTTAAATAAGCAGACACGTATTGCACTTCGCCGTTGCGGAATTATCAATCCCGATGAGATTGACGATTTCATAGATGCAGACGGCTATACTGCCATTAAAAAAGTGCTTACTTCGATGACGCCGGAGGATGTTATTGAAGTGATTAAAACATCGGGTCTTGCAGGTCGTGGCGGTGCCGGCTTCCCGACTTGGTTTAAATGGAACGCCGCAAGGCAGAGTGAGGGAGAAGAAAAGTATCTTATCTGCAATGCGGACGAGGGTGATCCGGGCGCATTTATGGACAGAGCCGTTATTGAATCCGACCCGCATACTCTTATTGAAGGTATGCTTATCGGCGCTTATGCTATCGGTGCAAAAAATGCTGTTGTTTATGTCAGAGCGGAATATCCTCTTGCTATCAAAAGGCTTGAAAGAGCTATTGAGCAGGCAACAGCAGCAGGTTATTTGGGTGATAATATTCTCGGTACCGATTTCAGTTGCAAAATGACGATTAAGGCAGGCGCAGGTGCGTTTGTTTGCGGTGAGGAAACTGCGCTTATTGAGTCGCTTGAGGGCCACAGAGGTATGCCGAGGCTTAAGCCTCCTTTCCCGGCGCAAAGCGGTTATTGGAGAAAGCCGTCTAATATTAATAATGTTGAAACCTTTGCTAACGTAAGCTGGATTATCAACAACGGCGGTGAAGCTTTTGCCGCTATGGGTACAGAAGGCTCAAAGGGTACTAAGGTATTTGCCGTAACAGGTAAGGTTAAAAGAAGCGGTCTTGTTGAAATACCTATGGGTAAAACTCTTCGTGATGTTATCTTTGATATCGGCGGCGGAATGAAGGGCGACAAGGCATTTAAGGCTGTTCAGATGGGCGGACCGTCAGGCGGCTGTATTCCTGCTGAGCTTATTGATACCGTAATTGACTATAAGGCTCTCGGCGCAACGGGCGCTATTATGGGCTCAGGCGGAATGGTTGTTATGGACGAGGGCACTTGTATGGTTGGAATGGCTAAGTTTTTCCTTGATTTTACCGCTAAGGAAAGCTGCGGCAAATGTATTCACTGCCGTATCGGTACTAAGAGAATGCTTGAAATTCTTACAAGAATTACCGAGGGTAACGGTCAGCCGGGCGATGTAGAACTTCTTGAGGAACTTTGCTACGGTATTAAGGACGGCGCTCTTTGCGGCTTAGGTCAAACTGCTCCAAATCCTGTATTGACAACTATTAAATATTTCAGAAACGAGTATGACGCTCATATTAATGACAAAAAGTGCCCTGCCGGCGAATGTTCGTCTCTTATTGAATATTCAATTGATAAGGATAAGTGTAAGGGCTGTACTCTTTGTGCAAGGAATTGCCCTGTCGGCGCTATTTCAGGTGAGGTTAAGTCGGCTCATACAATTGATATAAACAAATGTATTAAATGCGGAAAATGTATTGCTACCTGCCGTTTCGGTGCGGTAGTAAGAAAGTAAGGAGGGAGCAGATAAAATGGAAAATGTAAAATTAACTATTAACGGTAAAGAAATTACTGCTCCCGTAGGCAGCACAATTCTTGAAGCGGCAAGGCGAAACGGAATTTATATTCCGACTCTCTGCTATGATGAGGCTGTTGAGGTTTACGGCGCTTGCGGTCTTTGCGTTGTTGAGGCGCAGGGTATACCAAAGCTTCTTCGCTCCTGCTCGGCTAAGGTCAGCGATGGTATGGTAATTAATACCGAGAGCGAAAGAGTAGTTAAATCAAGAAAAATTGCAATGGAGCTTTTGATGTCGGCACATGACGGTGATTGCATTGCTCCGTGTCAGCTTGCCTGCCCTGCAAACACTGACTGTCAGGGTTATGTCGGCCTTATTGCCAACGGTGAGTTTGATTCTGCATTGAAGCTTATAAAAAAAGAAATTCCGCTTCCTGCATCTATCGGCAGAGTGTGTCCGCACCCTTGCGAAAAGGCCTGCAGAAGGGGAAAGGTTGACGAACCGATTAATATTGTTCAGCTCAAGAGCTTTGCGGCTGATCTTGACCTTAAGGGTGACAGCTTTGTGCCCGAGTGTGCGCCAAGTACAGGCAAAAAGGTTGCAATTGTAGGCGGCGGTCCTGCCGGTCTTACTGCGGCTTACTATCTTGCTCAGCTTGGCCACGAGGTAACAGTTTTCGATATGATGGAAAAAATGGGCGGTATGCTCAGATACGGTATTCCTCAGTATCGTTTGCCTAAAGAGGTACTCGACAGCGAAATTAAAATTATTGAAAAAACAGGTGTTCGCCTTTGCAATAATGTTAAACTCGGTAAGGATATCACTGTTGAAAATCTTAAAAGCGTAAATGATGCCGTTATTCTTGCACCGGGTGCATGGAAATCAACTCCTATGAGGGTTAAAGGCGAGGATGCACAGGGTGTTTACGGCGGTATTGATTTTCTCAGAAGTGTAATTCAGGGCAATCCTGTTGATATCGGCGAAAAAGTTGCTGTTTGCGGCGGTGGTAATACTGCTATGGATGCTTGCAGAACTGCTGTAAGGCTCGGCGCTAAAGAAGTTTATGTAATTTACAGAAGAACAGAGAAGGAAATGCCTGCCGAGGAGATTGAGATTAAAGAATCGAAGGAGGAAGGAGTTACTTATAAATTCCTTACAAATCCTCTTGAAATTCATTCTCAAAACGGCAAGGTTTCGGGTATGACGCTTCAGCTTATGGAGCTTGGCGAGCCTGACGCTTCGGGCAGAAGACGTCCTGTTGCAATTGACGGCAAGACGGAATATCTTGAGCTTAACAGCGTAATTATGGCTATCGGTCAAAAGCTTGACGGCAAGGATTTTGAAAATACGGTTGAGCTTACCCAAAGAGGTACTATTGCTGCAGATGAGGACACATTCCTTACAAATCTTGACGGTGTATTTGCAATCGGCGACGCTACAAATAAGGGCGCTTCAATTGCTATTGCCGCTATCGGTGAGGCAGACAGGTGCGTTAAGGTTGTCGACGCTTACTTAAAGGGTGAAAAGCTTGATTTTACAGAGCCTTATATAAGCAAGCGTGACGAGGATAAAATTGATTTTTCCGGAAATGATAAAAAAGCACAGATTGTTGCCGAGGTTCTCCCTGCCGAAAAGAGAAAGGCTTGCTTTGATGAGGTTTCACTCGGCTTAACTGTTGAACAAGCGCAAAAAGAGGCTGAAAGATGCCTTGAATGCGGTTGCCGTGAGTATTTCAAGTGTAAGCTTTTGAATGTTGCACAGAGATATGAAATTCATCCTGAGCGTTTTGCAGGCGAAATGCCACAGAAATATACAAAGGATTCCAATTCGTTTATTGAAAGAAATACTGCTAAATGTATTCTTTGCGGTCTTTGCGTTCGCTCTTGCCGTGAAGTCGAGCAGTTAAGCGTTCTCGGTCTTTTAGGCCGTGGATTTAAGACGAGCGTTGCACCTGCTTTTGCGCTTCCTCTTGACCAAACAAAGTGTACCAACTGCGGTCTTTGCGTAAGTCTTTGTCCTACGGGTGCGCTTACTGAAAAGTCAAATCTTAAAAAGCAAGTGCCGCTTGCAGAAAAGTATTCGCTTGAAACTCTTGAAATCGACGGTAAAAAGTGTGATTATCTTGTGTCCCGTTATGACGGCAAAATTCTTCGTGCCGTTCCTCATAATGAAAATGCAAGAAAATGTGCGCTTGAACGTGAAGATGTAATTTCAAAGCTTTCATAAGGAGTTTATGATTATGGACGAATTTAAAGTAATAGAAATTAAAAAGAGTGTTTTTGAAAATAACGACCGTGAGGCTGACAGGATAAGAGAAAGGCTCAAAAAAGAGCACACCTTTCTTTTGAATCTTATGTCTTCTCCCGGTTCCGGCAAAACAACTACGCTTAAGGCTACAATTTCCCGTCTTAAAGATGAAATGAAAATAGGCGTTATGGAGGCTGATATTGACTCCTCGGTTGATGCTAAAGCCATTGCCGAAACGGGCGTTAAATCAATTCAGCTTCATACGCTCGGAATGTGCCATCTCGACGCAGGAATGACGGAGCAGGGTATAGATGAATTTGGAACAGATGAGCTTGACCTTGTTGTGCTTGAAAATGTCGGCAATCTTGTTTGCCCTGCCGAATTTGACACGGGCGCAGTTAAAAATGCAATGATTTTGTCCGTTCCCGAGGGTGACGACAAGCCGCTCAAATATCCTCTTATGTTTTCAATTTGCGATGTTGTTCTTATTAATAAAATCGATGCAAAAAGCGTATTTGATTTTGACGATGACGCTGTTGTTGAAAGAATTAAGAAGCTTAACCCAAAGGCTGAAATATTCTTTATCAGTGCTAAAACGGGTGAGGGTGTAGACGCTTGGTGCGATTGGCTCAGAAAACAAGTTAAAGCTTGGTGCGAATAAGACTTTGATAAAATAAACCTATTGCACTCAAAGGGATTGGAAAATACGAAATTTATCTCAATTTCTCAAAGTCTGTTGTTATAAACAAAAAGCAGTTCAATCTGAATTTGATTGAACTGCTTTTTTCATCGATTTTATTTTGAAAAAAATGAGAATAATCCTTTTTTCTTTTCATACGGCTCTGCTTTAAAACTTGTTACGCTATATCCTGTATCGGAAATTGCTTTTTTAAGCTTTGACTCGTCAATTTCATTTTCGCTTATTATTTCACAAAGCGCTTTTGCGTGAGAGGAATTGACTTTTTTGACCTTGAAATTTTTTCTGACAACATCGTTGATATGGGATTCGCACATTCCACACATCATTCCTTCAATTCCAACCGTAGTTTTAATCATAATATCACCTTAGTACCGATTATTGGTTAGATACAACTAACTATCTTGAGTTTAGCACAACGTAATTGATTTGTCAAGAAGAAAGGCAACTGAAAATCAGTTGCCACAGACTGTCGATAACGTGGCTAAACCGTGCCGTGCTATAAAACGAAATTCCATTCGACGAATCGTAGGGCAAGGGCTTGCTCTTGCCGAAATAAAATCAAAAATACATTTATAGAAAAGTGGCTTGAACACTACGTGCAAGCCACTTTTGGCACTTTCCGTCTTTTGCTCGTGGGCAGTACAAACGTACAGCACCCGCTCGCAAAATACGAAATTTATCTCACTTTCTTGAAGTCTCCCAGCGTGTAGAAATTTGTAATTGGATTTTTTCTACACGCGAAAACGGCTTGAACGTCAGTCCAAGCCGTTTTCGTAGTTAAAGCTATTAAATAATTATCAATCGGAGGGTGTATGAAGCTTATAAAAAAACTGAAAATCAAAAATTTTATGGTTCTCTTTTTTGCGGGAATAATAAATTCTGTCGGTGTAACGGTGTTTCTCCAACCTGTAAGGCTTTATGACAGCGGTATATCCGGCACGTCAATGTTTTTATCTCAAATCACACCGCAATGGCTTTCGCTTTCTGTTTTTCTTGTTGTGCTTAACATTCCGATTTTTATTTTCGGAGCAAAAAAGCAGGGTATAGAATTTACGATATATTCGGTTTTTGTTGTGGCAATATATTCTTTGTCCGCATGGCTTATAACAGATGTTTTACCGATTGATGTTGCAAGTTTTTCGCCTCTTGCTAAGGACGATTTATTTCTTTGCGCAATTTTCGGCGGACTTATTTCGGGAATAGGAAGCGGGCTTGCAATTCGTTTCGGCGGTGCTATGGACGGTATTGAGGTTTTGGCTGTCGTGTTTGCAAAAAAGCTTTCGCTTACGGTCGGAACGTTTGTAATGATTTATAATGTAATTCTCTATGTAATATGTGGTATTGCATTTCAAAGCTGGATTTTGCCGCTTTATTCAATAGTGGCTTACGTTGTTGCGCTTAAAACCGTTGACTATATTATTGAAGGCTTTGACCGCTCAAAATCCGCAATGATTATTACAACCAAGCAAAAGGAAATTTGCAAAAGGCTTTCAAATGAATTTGAAAACGGCATTACATTTTATAATGCAAAGGGATATTATTCAAATGAGGATAAAACGGTAATATATTTTGTATTAAACAGATTTCAAATCGGAAAAATGAGAGAGATTGTTCATTCAATTGACCCTAAAGCATACATATCAATAACCGAGGTTGCCGATATTTTCGGCGCTAATAATAATAAAGAATAAGCTATGAAATATAAATACGTAATTTGGGATTGGAACGGCACGCTTTTTGACGATGTTGAAATCAGTGTTTACACAATGAACAAAATGCTTGAAAAAACAGGATATAAAAACAGAATTGACCTTGATTTATATAAGAAAATATTTACGTTCCCCGTAAGTGAATACTATCAAAAGGCAGGCTTTGATTTTTCAAAGGATAAATTTGAGGACTTGGCTGAAATATATGTTGAGGTTTATACTTCTTTGCAATTTACGGCAAAGCTTAATGATGAAACGCTGCCGATTCTTAAACTCCTTAAAAATAGGGGATGTAAGCAAATCATTGTTTCCGCCTGCGAAAAAAACAGACTTTTAAATCAGGTGGAGAAATTTAAAGTCAAAGATTATTTTGATGCTGTATTGGGCATTGATGATGATTTGGCGGTGAGCAAATCAAGTCTTGCGAAAAAGTGGTTTGATGATAACAAAATAGATAAAAACAATGTCCTTTTTATCGGAGATACCGTTCACGATTATGAAGTTTCGCAAAGTATTTCCTGCGATTGCGTGCTTGTTTCCTGCGGCCATCAGGATAGAAGTGTTCTTGAAAAAACAAATGCGCCTGTTTTGGATAAATTAAGCCAAATTTCTGATTTTCTCGCACTTTAATTGTTACTAATAATTTACAAAATCTTTAAACAGTTGAGTTTTATGTTATATTATGGTAAAATGTACAATGTTGTGGTAAAACAAAATGTATATTAGTGAGGTAATTTTATGTTGCAGTTAATACCGCTTGCATACTATGCTCAGGAAAAGGGCGGCGTGTTTGCGATAGACGAACAGCTTAAGGTGAATTCCGATTTTGATTTAAAACTTTTAAAGCTTGAAAAAGCTCAGGACGGCAAACTTGTTATAAAAAAGGACTCTTCGCTTGATAAAGAGGAATATAAGTTGGAGGTTACACCCGATTTAATTTCAATCAAGGCTTCAAGTGAAACAGGCGCTTATTATGCGCTTCAAACTCTCCGTCAGATTGGTAAATTTGAGCTTGGCTCAAAAGAAATTCCTTGCTGCATTATTAATGATAAGCCAAGATTTTCTTGGAGAGGTGTTCAGCTTGATGAAAGCCGCCATTTTTTCGGCAAAGAATATGTTAAAAAAATGCTTGATATGATGTTTATGTTAAAGCTTAACGTTTTCCATTGGCATTTGACTGACGATCAGGGCTGGAGAATTGAGATTAAAAAATATCCGCTTCTTACCGAGATTGGCTCAAAAAGAGCATATACTCAAATTCACGGTTGGGGCAGTACAGATATTATTAATGAGGAATATTCGGGTTTTTATACTCAGGATGATATTAAGGAAATTGTTGATTATGCCGCAAAACGTGGAATAATGGTGGTGCCTGAAATTGATTTTCCGGCTCACTGCGCCGCTGCTATTGCCGCTTATCCTTGGCTTGCGTGCCGTGAAATTAACAGGGATGTGCCCGGATACTTTGGCGGCGCCATTCCTCAAAGAAAGCTTAGGCAATTTGATTGGAACAGGCCTATTTGCCCCGGCAAGGATAAAACGGTTGATTTTGTTAAAAACGTTATTGATGAGGTTTGCTCGCTTTTCCCTGCACCTTATTTTCATATCGGCGGTGACGAAGCACCAAAGTCGGAGTGGAAAAAATGCCCTTGCTGTCAAAAGAGAATTAAGGATAACAACCTTAAGGACGAGGAAGATTTGCAGGGCTGGCTTAATAATGAAATTCTTGCGTTTGTCAAGTCAAAGGGCAAGAGGCTTATCGGTTGGAACGAGGTTTTAAAGGCAAAAAGCCTTGATAAATCCGTAATATGCCAATATTGGACTCCTAAAAAAGATTCAAGAGCAAGAGATTGGGCAAATAACGGCAACAGCGTAATCTTGTCTAATCATCAGTCATTCTATTTTGATATGACTTATGCTCAACACTCTCTTAAAAATACATATAATTACAACTATAAAAATTTCGGAATTAAACCCGAAAGTGAAAAAAATATTCTCGGAATAGAGGCAGAAAACTGGACGGAGTGGACAGATTGTCCCGAAAAGTTAGAGGTATTTATGTATCCGAGAACTCAAGCGCTTGCCGAGGTGGCTTGGTCGCCTGAAAGCAAGAAAGAATTTGATTCATTTATGGCAAGAATGGAAAATTTCAAGCCGTATTTTGAATATTTTGGTATGAGCTATGCGGTAAACAGTGTGGCTATGCCTAAAAAATGGCTCTTGAAATCAAAGATTAGAAAAGAGTTCAGTATGGGCGATACTCATCTTGAGGTTAAGCTTAACAAAAAATATATTGAGCAAGGAGAAAAGTAAATGAAATTTTCTGATTTTCCTCAGGCAGTAATCAAAGAAAATGTTGATTATACCGTTAAGGAAATTACAAACGTAATAAAAAAATACGGACCTCGTGAGTCAGGCAACGAGAATTGCTATGCGGCTCAAAAGCATATTAAAAAAGAAATGGATACTTTCTGCGACGGTACAGAGTTTGAAAGCTATAAAATGGCTCCTAAGGCATTTCTCCATTTTACAAAGCTTGTATCTGTTGTCATTTTCTTGGCAGTAGTTGCTTGTGCAATTTTAATGTATACAAGTATTATTACACCTCTTTTGGCGCAATGTATTGTTTGCGGCGTTGTTTTTGTAGGCCTTTTTATCACCGTTATGGAATTTTTGCTTTATAAGCAATTTATGGACCCTCTTTATAAAAAGATTGAGGCTCATAATCTTATGGGTGTACGAAAGCCGAGAGGCGAGGTTAAAAGAAGAATTGTTATCAGCGGTCATATTGATGCGGCTTATGAATGGCGTCACCTTTATTACGGTAAAAAAGTACCTCTTATGGCTATCTTTATGAGCTGGACAATCGGAGGTGCAATCGTTTCATTTATTTTGAGCGTTATCGCTATTGTTGCTAACTTTGTTGATATGGGCACTTTCGGCGATTTTATGATTAATTACAGCTACATTTTCCATTTCGTAACTGCTCTTGGTATGGTTACATTGTTTATGTTTGTTGATTTCAATACTATTTCTCCGGGTGCTAACGATAACCTTACAGGTACTTATGCAGCTGTCTGTGCGCTTCGTATGCTTGATATGGCAGGTGTTGATTTTGAAAATACAGAGGTCTGCACTATGATTACAGACGGCGAGGAAGCAGGTCTCAGAGGTTGCAAGAGTTGGGCAAAAAATCATTATGACGAATATGTAAACAGTGGTGTTGAAACGGTTGTTTTGTGTGTAGATACTCTTACCGATCGTGAATATCTCCGTGTTTATAATAAGGATATGACCGGTACTGTTAAAAATAATCAGCAGTTTAGCCAATTGGTTATGGACGCATCAAAGGACGCAGGTTATGATGACATTGAATTTTCTTCTGTCGTTTTCGGTTCTTCGGACGCTGCTGCTTTTTCGCAGGCAGGAATTACCGCAACGTGCCTTGCCGCTATGGACCCAAGGCCGGCAGATTATTATCATAACCGCCGTGACACGGCAGATCGCCTTGTTCCTGAAACTATCAAAACAGGCTTTGACGTTATTATTTCCACTATTCTTAATTTTGACGAAAAAGGTCTTAACTAAATAATTATTAAAGAGCAGGTAAGGGGGCATTTCCTTGTGCAATGCGCCTGATTACTGCTCTTTTTTGTTACTCAACCGTCAGTTGAGCGAAAAATCAACAAACAGTGTAGTTTAACAACTGACGGATAATTGATTAATTTTTTCAGTTCGTAAAAATTATGACGCAATGATTATTTATCATTATTTTCAATATTACTTGCAAATGCTCTTTTTATAATATATAATAAACTGTAAGTAATTTTTACGGAGGAAAATATGGAAAAAATACTTGTTCTTGATTTCGGCGGGCAGTATAATCAGCTTATCGCAAGACGTGTGCGTGACCACCATGTTTATGCGGAAATTTTGCCTTATACAACCGACCTTGAAACTATTAAGAAAAATGATTATAAAGGTATTATTTTTACGGGCGGTCCTAACTCGGTTTACGATATGGCATCTCCGCACTATACTAAAGATATACTAAATATCGGCGTGCCTATTTTAGGTATTTGCTACGGCTGTCAGCTTATCGCTTGGATGGGTGACGGCGAGGTTAAAACAGCTCCTCAAAGTGAATACGGCAAGATTGAATTTACTAAAAAAGAGTCAAAGCTTTTTAAAGATGTTGATGAAAAATCAGTAGTTTGGATGAGTCATACGGACTATATTTCAACTGTTCCTGAAGGCTTTGAGATTATCGGCACAACAGATGCCTGCCCTTGCGCAGCTATGCAAAATGTTGAGAAAAATATTTATGCCGTTCAATTCCATCCTGAGGTTACTCATTCCGTTTTCGGCTCGCAGATGCTTTATAATTTCCTTTATGAAGTTTGCGGCTGTAAGGGCGATTGGGTAATGGATAATTTTATTGAAAATACCGTTGCTAAGCTTAGAAAACAGATTGGCGATAAAAAGGTTATCCTCGGTCTTTCAGGCGGTGTTGATTCTTCCGTTGCAGCAGGTCTTTTGTCACGTGCTGTCGGCAAACAGCTTACATGCGTTTTTGTTGATCAGGGCTTAATGCGTAAAAACGAAGGCGACTTTGTTGAAAAAACATTCACAAGCCTTTTTGATATGAATTTTGTAAGAGTAAACTGCGGCGATGTTTTCCTTGAAAAGCTTAAAGGTGTAGTTGACCCTGAGCAGAAGAGAAAAATTATCGGTACTGAATTTTTTAATGTTTTCTGGAACGAAATCAGGAAGCAGGACGAACTCGGTTATTTTGCACAGGGCACTATTTATCCCGACTGTATCGAATCAGGTAAAGGCGATGCCGATGTTATCAAAACTCATCATAATAGGGTAAATACACCTGATGACGTTGAATTTCTTGGGATTATTGAGCCTCTTGCAGATTTATTTAAGGATGAGGTTCGTGCAGTAGGTGAAAAGCTCGGTATTCCTAAGCAACTTGTATGGAGACAGCCGTTCCCCGGTCCGGGCCTCGGTGTAAGAATTATCGGGGAAATTACTGCCGATAAGATTAAAGTGCTTCAAGATGCCGATTGGGTTCTTAGAGATGAAATGGCAAAGAACGGATATGAGAAAAATCTTGCTCAGTTCTTCTGCGTTCTTCCTTGCGTTAAAACTGTCGGCGTTATGGGCGACCACAGAACTTATGATCACCTTGTTGCAATCCGTGCTGTAACGACCGATGATTTTATGACCGCCGATTGGGCGAAAATCCCTTACGATATCCTTGCTAAGGTTTCAAATCGTATTACAAACGAGGTAGAACATATAAATCGTGTGGTTTATGATATCACCTCCAAACCCCCCGGCACAGTCGAGTGGGAGTGAGAAATCAACAAGGTTGATTTTGAGACCGTTGCTCCAAATCTATGATTTGGGAGAAACAGTCCGGTGGACTGTTTCGTAGCAACTTGATAATAAATTTAAAACGCCATTATTCTAAGTGTTCTATCGGTTTGCAGGTACAATTATCTTAACTATAATTACCAGCGGCTGGCAAATTAACGCTATAAGGCATAGTGAAAAAAAGTGATATAATGGTAAATCACAGATGAGGGTTTTACGAAAAGCCACTGACGAAGATTTTGAAAAGATGGAAGTGATTCTATAAATGGAAAAAACAACATATCTTTCATCAATTATATCAGCACTTAACAAATTAAACGGTATGGGATCGTTAAATGAAATATATGACGTTATTGAGAAAGAAGGACGATTGAGTTATATTTTTTGCAACCCTAATTGGAAAGATAATGTAAGGGCGACAATACAAAGACATTGTATCCAGACGAAATCTTACAGAGGAAGCGAAGATTTATTTCGCTCAGTATATGGATTGGGTGAGGGGTACTGGAAATTCAAAAATTTTGATTCTTCAGAATATGATAATCCTATAATCGATCGACAACTGAAAATAATTGCAAATTTAGATATTTCAAATACAGAAAAAGAAATGATAATAAAATCCCGAATTGGACAAGGAATCTTCAGAGATAGGATAATACAAAAATATGGACATTGTATAATCACCGGAATTAATGATAACCGTTTGTTATTAGCAAGCCATATTAAGCCTTGGCGTTCAGCTTCAAATTACGAACGATTAAGTTCGGAAAACGGACTATTATTATCTCCATTATATGATAAGCTCTTTGATATTGGGTTAATTACTTTTGATGATAATATGAAGATTCTGATATCTAATAAACTAAGTTGTGAAAATGTTTCTAGAATCAATATTGACACAAATAAGATATATGTTAATAACCCTTCAAACGAAATGATGGTTAATATGAGATACCATAGACAAAATATATTTGTAGAATAATTATATTGAAAATGCATCTCAACATAAATGTTATTTCTGATTTCCATAGCAGAAAAACAACGCCGTTTTATGATTCACAAGACTATTCAAAGTCTATAGCAGGAATGAAAATAATCCCTTTGCAGACATCTGAATTGAAGAAAATAGTTTCTAACAGGAAAACATATAAGGAATTGTATCCTTTATTTGAAACAGCGTTTAATTCGGCATTGCTACCTCATTTATGGTACGAAGCTGTTATTACAAATAATATGTGAACTTTTAAAGATAGTAAAGAGGAATAAATAATATGTCAGTTTTTAATGATGTCATAGGTATCTCTATCACTTCAGAATACTTTAATGGTAGTAATGAATATAAATTGTTTGAAAATAAAAATGATAGGGTTGCTATGATATTTGGTAGAAATGGAAGTGGTAAAAGTACCATAGCACAAGGTTTTATTGAATATGCTAATTCTATAAATCCTAGAAATATAGATTTGAAACTAATCACAAAAGATGGAACAACGTATATTTCACCAAATGGTAAAGTTTCAAAAATATTTGTTTTTAATGAGGAATATATAAATAATAATGTTAAGCTTAAAGAAGATGGGTTAGATACAATCGTATTATTGGGTGCTCAAGTTGGACTAGAAGAAAAAATTGCACAAAAAGAAACAGATATCGAGGCAATTGTTAAACAATTAGAGGATATTGATAATAATATAAAGGTTTTTAATAATACAAAACATTCAAATAGCCCTGACTTTTGGCTTTCTACCATTTCAAAGAAGCTACGAGAAAGTTGGGCTGAAATTCAAGGGATTAAAATAAACGGGAAACTGAAAAAAGCTACCGTAAACGAAGCTACTATTCATAGAATTGGCAAGTTAAAGCCTTCGTTAAAAAAAGATGAATTACAAATCGAATTTAATAGTAAACTAAAAATTTTGAATTCAACAGATTCAAATAGCTTACCAATTACACAAAGCATATCTAAAATTTCATATAATAAAAATATATTCGATGATAGCAAAGAAGCATTACATCGTACTGTCAGAAAACCTGTTTTAACAGATAGAGAATCTGAACTATTAAATATATTTGGTATTGATGAACTGACTGCTGCAAAAGACTATATATCTAATAATGTTGGCAAAATATGTCCTAAATGTTTAAGAGAAATAACAACTGAACATAAAAATGAGATAGTTAGCAAAATTACAAAAATTATAAGTCGTGAATCTGAAGATTTTAAAAAAGAACTTGAAAAATTGTTGCTAGTTGAAATACCGATAGATGATTTTGAAGCATTTAAAAATTTGGACACTAATTTGTATTCAGAATTAATTGTTACGACAAAGCAACTGAACGATTTAATTTCAAGACATAATACGCTTATAAAGGAAAAGATATCTAATCCGTTTGAGACAATGGAGTATTTATCTGAAAATATTGTGACATTTTATGAGAAACTTAATAATATAATTGACAACATCGAAAAAAGCAGACTTGATTTTAATAATGCAATTTCAGATAGAGACCGTTTAAAAGAAAAATTAAATGAGTTAAATGATCAAATTGCATATTATGATATTAAGGATGATTACAGGCAATATAATAAAACAAATAAGAATAAATTGGATGAAATCCATAGACAAACCGAAGCTAAAAATAAGTTATCAAAGTTAAGAACAGATTTACAACATTTAAATGCAGAAAGACAAAATTTGCAACTTGCTGCAGACAGTCTTAATAGGGGTCTTAAGTATATATTTTATAGCTCAAAACGACTATTGTTGACTGTTGACGAGAAAGAAAAAACATACAAGTTAAAAGTTAATGGAAAATCAGTAAAGCCCAATAAAATTTCAAGTGGCGAAAGAAATGCCTTGGCGCTATGTTATTTTTTTGCGGATATTGCAAAAAATATGGATGCAGAAAACCCATATTCTGATGAAATGTTTTTAGTGATCGACGATCCGTTATCCAGTTTTGATTACGAGAATAAAATTGGAATAATGTCTTTCCTTAAATATAAAATGAAAAGTGTGTTATCAGGGTCAGCCTCAACAAAAGCAATAATTATGACTCACGATATATCATTTTTTATGGATTTTTCTAAAGCATTAGATGAAATATCTGAATACTGTAAATCTGTTGGTAAAAAAGCCTCACATCTGTTGTTTACTTTATCTGATAAATCAATTAAAAAATTTGAATATAAAAATCAAAACGAATATACTGATTTATTAAAAGAAATTTTTGAATTTGCTAACGCAGATAAAGCTACTGAAGAAAATTCCATAGGTAACCAAATGAGAAGAGTTTTAGAGGCTTTTTCAACATTTTCTTTTAAGGTTGGAATTGATAAATTAAGTACAAAGCCAGATATTTTAGAACTACTACCTACGCAAGAGTTGAAAGATTACTTTGAAAATTTAATGTACAGATTGGTTTTAAATGGTGAAAGTCATGGAAAAGATACTGCAAAGTTCTTTCCTAGAACTGACTTTTATGAAAATCTATCTCCAGAAGAAAAACAAAGGACTGCAAAGGATATCCTGTGCTTTATGTATTTATTGAACAAACAGCACATAAAAAGTCACTTAAATGATGATACAAATATAATTGAGCAATGGATAAATGAAATATCTTCTTCAGATTAAATTAACTGTTAGGCGATAAGAACATGATAGCATCCAAGTGATAGCTATTTGATAGCAAAAGCAGAAATACCTCATAGAATTGAGATAATCTGTACCAAATTAAAGCATATCAAGTCAAAACTCCTAAACAAAAACAGTTAAAGTCTGTTTTATACTTAGGAGTGGGAATAACTCCGCAACCTCGATAAAAGCCCTATTTATAAGGCATTCAGGAGTTTTGCAACCCCAAATGGCAACATTTTGGCAACAATATAATATTCACATAAAACTAAGAGCTATCAGACATCAAGTCCGATAGCTCTTATTATATTTAATATATAATTAAATTAGAAATCGCCAATTGAAAAAATAATCTTTCTAGCTTTAAATTGCTATTTCAATAATAAATTCCAACTAAAAAATTCATTAACTAACAAATAATATTTATATCAAATTTATCTAAAACATTTATATAAAACTTAATAATCAATTATTTGTTTGTTTTTTTGGAAGTGTTACAAGCATTACTGTTCCATTTTTGTCGCTCTTTTCAGCTTTTACCGTACCGTTGTGTAAAAGTACAATTTCCCATACAAGTGATAGTCCAAGACCTACACCGCCGTATGCTCTGCTACGAGATTTATCAACACGGAAAAATGGTTGAAAAATACTTTCTTTATACTGCTCAGGTATACCATAACCGTTATCTTTAACTCGTATATAAAGCTGATTATTCTTTTCGTCAACAGTTATAATTACAGAAGCGTTTTCTCTGTTGTAGCGTATTGCGTTTTCAGTTAAATTAAATAATAAACGATAAATTAAGGTGTCACTGCCTATCATCATACCATTGCCGTTGTATTCAAGGCGAATATTCTTTTTTTCTGCAAGGGGAGCAAGGTCGGTAAATATTTCTTCAATCATAGGGGCAATTTCTATTGTATCTTTGCACTCAACTGTACGAAGCTCACTCATTTCAAGCAGAGTTTTTGTCATTTGTGACATTCTTTCGTTTTGCTCTTGTAGCAGTGCAAGAAATTCTGCTGTATCGTTGCTCATATTTGGGTGCTCAACAGAAAAAAGCTCAATTTGTGCTTGGGTTAAGGCAAGTGGTGTTCTTAACTCGTGCGCTGCATTTCCTGTGAATTGCCGTTGAGCAGTAAAACCGTTGTCGAGTCGGTCAAGCATATTGTTAAATGAGTGACAAAACTGTTTAAATTCCGGCAAAACATCGTCGCTTAATTTCATATCTGCCAAATTGTTGGGCTGTACATTCTCTACTTGAGAGGCAAAACTTTTTAGCGACTTTAAAGCACGACCACTGACAAAATATGCAAGTATACCACCAAGTACGCTTACGGCAACTGTTATGTACCAATTAGTAGTATTGAATGAAGCTTGTGCACCACTGACAATAATGGTAAGCTCACGGTCGAGATTTTCATTTTCCGGATTAAATGAACTCGGTTTTCCTTTATCAATTTTACTATATGCTGATATTCCGTTGCCTATTGAATCCATATATCGTTTGCCTGAAAAACCGATTAAACAATTCATTAGCACACAAGTTATGCAAATTAAAACTGTGGTCATTAAGGTTATTCGCCATTGTAAAGAAAGTTTTTTCATTTTTTCTCCTCCATTACATAACCCTCGCTTATACGGTTGTGAATAGGGTCATAGCCTAATGCATTACGAAGCTTTTTTCTTAATGATGAAATGTGCACTCTTATTGAGTTGCTGAAATTGTCAACACTGCTGTCCCATACGTGTTCAATCAACTCCTCTTGACTTACAGGTCTGCCTTGATTTAACATTAGATATTCAAGTATTCCTGTTTCCTTGCGAGTTAAAGATAATTCTTCATCATTTACATCTGCTTTGCGTGTTTTTGTGTTAAATGAAAGATTTGAACATTTTAAAACAATATCGTTTTGAGTGAACTTTCTAAGGGTAAGGTTTCGTATTCTTGCCGAAAGCTCATCTAAGTGAAATGGTTTTGTTAAATAATCATTTGCACCTTCATCTAATCCTAAAACCTTGTCTGCAACCTCACAACGGGCCGATAAAATTAAAACCTTTGTGTCAATGTCTGTTTGCCTCAGAGTTTTCAATACTGTCATTCCGTCAACATTAGGTAGGTTTAAATCGAGCACAACAAGGTCGAAACTTTCAACACTAAGCATATCTAATGCCTTTTGACCGTCATAGCAATAATCAACACTGTAAGCAAGACGCTTAAGACTTCTTACGATTGTGTCACAAAGAGCAACCTCGTCTTCAACAACTAAAATATGCATAAATATCTCCTATCACTTGTATTATTTGGTAAAATATCTTTGTTATAGATTATAACACAAAAAAATAAAATCTTTGTTAAATTTTTTTCTTAACAAGGATTTTATATCGTTCGTGATATAATAAGGCGAAAAATGAAGGGAGTGGTTAAATTGTTCAAAGTAAAAAAAGCAATATCTCAAATCGGTTTCCTTGTTGCCGGAGTGGTTATGCTGTGCTATGGAGCAATGCGTGGTGAGGCAGACACTGTGCTTAGCAAAGCAATAAGATTATGCTTGGAGTGTATTGGAATTGGATAAAAGAAAAAAGAATGTTTCAAAGTTTGTAAGCCGTTTTCGTACTTGTATTCAGGCAGGTGCAACGCTTTTGACAAATATTCATTTACCTAATTTTTTTAAAGGCGGAATATATCAGGGCAATGGCAAGGCTGTGTGCGTACCGGGGCTAAATTGCTACTCTTGTCCTGCTGCGTCGGGTGCGTGTCCAATCGGCTCGTTTCAAGCTGTTGTAGGCTCATCAAAATTTAAGTTTTCCTATTATGTAACAGGATTTTTAATTTTGCTTGGCGTGTTGCTTGGTCGATTTATTTGTGGCTTTTTGTGTCCGTTTGGTTGGCTTCAAGATTTGCTTAATAAAATACCGTGTAAAAAGCTTTCAACAAAAAAACTAAAGCCTTTAACATATTTAAAATATATCATCTTGCTGTTGACGGTTGTATTGCTACCTGTACTTGTGGTTAATGATGTTGGAATGGGCGACCCGTTCTTTTGTAAATATATATGCCCACAGGGTGTGCTTGAGGGTGCAATTCCATTGTCTGCTATTGATGAGGGTATACGCTCGGCTTTAGGAAATAAATTTATTCAAAAGCTTATTATTTTGATTATTGTAGTTGTACTGAGTGTGGTTTTCTATCGTCCGTTTTGCAAGTGGATTTGTCCACTCGGTGCTTTTTATGCATTGATGAACAAGGTGTCGTTGCTTGGAATAAAGGTTGATGAGCATAAATGCGTGTCTTGCGGCAAATGCGCAAGAGTGTGTAAAATGGATGTTGATGTAATAAAAACACCAAACAGCACTGAGTGTATTCGTTGTGGTAAGTGTATAACTGCTTGTCCTACTGATGCACTAAGCTTTCACTACGGATTTGGTATGCCTGAAAAAAATCTTTGCAACACTGTAAAAGAAAATAATAAAACAGATATTAAAACAAATAACAAAAAAGATATAACAACGGAGAAATAATAATTATGAAAAAATCAAAAATATTAACTATACTTATGGTCTTAGTGCTTATGTTTAGCCTTGTTGCTTGTTCAACAGCTAAAAATAACGATAAATCTCAGTCAAATAATACTGCTGATATTTCAGATTTAATGGAAAGTGAACCAAGCAATTTAGATGATGCAACTGCACTTTATAAAAAGCTTATGCAAAAAGAAAATGAAATTCTTTCAAGTAATTCACAGCTTTGGGAAAAAGTGTTTATGTCAGCAAATAAGGACACTTCTATGATTAAAGACGGAACAAATTATGGCGACTTTTTGCTCAATACTATTGAAAGCGGTAAAGATAACTTTACTGCAGATGAGTTGAAAATTCTTAAAGACGGTGCAAATCAAATTAAAAAAATTGAGGATAAACTCACAACTTTAGAACAAAAATATCCGGGCTGTGGCAGTAAGCCGAGCGAGGGTGAAAGTGTTGACGCTGAAAGTGCAGGTATGGTAAGTGACAAAAGCAAACTTACTAAGTTTCCAAGCTTTAAGGGTAAGGACCTTGACGGAAATGATGTTAACAGTGATGACATCTTCTCATCTAACAATGTAACTGTTATTAACTTTTGGTTTACTACTTGTAATCCTTGTGTAGGTGAACTTGGCGATTTAGAAAAGCTTAATAAAGAACTTGCAGAAAAAGGTGGTACCGTTATAGGTATTAACTCATTTACTCTTGACGGTGACAAGACTGCTATATCTGATGCTAAGAATGTTTTGACTAAAAAAGGTATTACCTACAAAAATATTTGGTTTGATTCAAAGAGTGAGGCCGGTAAATTTACTTCAGGTCTTTATTCATATCCAACAACATATGTAGTTGATAAAAACGGAAATATTGTAGGTCAACCAATTGTTGGTGCAATAACTTCATCATCACAAGAAAATCAACTTAATAAACTTATTGATGAAGCAATTAAAAACAGTAAAAAATAAAGATTTTAAATATCTCGGTTCGGGGGTGCAGATATATTCTTGGACTGTTTAAACAGCTAATCCAAGACTATGCCTGCTCATATATCCCAGAGATTGTTTAATACGTTTGGTGTTATACCGGATGATATATTATTAATTTCATCTATAAAATTATTGTAAAAGTAAAGAGCTATCAGACATCAAGTCCGATAGCTCTTTTGCTATTGTATGATTATAAAATATATGAGTGATGATTATATTGTTTACTTGTCAAGATTTTTGGGAAACGAATTGCAAATTTCCTCTAACTTTGGGCAGTTAATTGCAATTCCTGTAAAAGTATCGTCGTCAATTTTATATTCTAAGTAAAATCTGCCATCGTATTCGGCTATTAAAATGCCGTCGTTATTGCAAATCGGCGAATTGTCAAAGGAGTAGTATAAATAGTACCAATTTCCTGTATTTTTCTTAAAAGTGTCGGTTACAAAATTATCAAGATGTTTATTTTTGACTTCTTTTAATTGAATGCAAAAATCTATTATCTCATTATCATTAACAAATTTTTTCTTGTAATTCCAACCTTCTTGGCATACCATAATTGCCGTAACATTTTTATGGCTCATATCATTTATACTGTTGATTGGTAAGCTTGTATAAATTTTTTTGTCTCTAAAGGCTGAGCTGTATAAAAAATCGTTATTCTTATCATTTTTGAGCGTATAGTAGGTATGAGGTAATATAGTGTTATTTTTTTGGCTGATTTTTTCGTCCAAAATCAATTTATAATATTCGCCTGCAAGGGCTTCCATTTGATGATAAGTTTTGCCATTGTATTCTATAGCAGTGATTTCTCCGCTTTTTGTGTGCTCTTTTACTTTATATCCGAGTGAGTAATTGTAGATTAAAACAGAAGAAATTGCAATTACTGCAATGACAGTAAACGCTATGGGAATTAAAATAAAGGGATTTATTTTCTTTTTCATAAATTTTCTCCGTTAATGTTTTTTGTATTTTTACGAACAAGCTGTGCCGCCTTGCTTGCCGTTTTTTCGTCAATACCAAGGCTTATATAATCTAAGGCAATTTTGTTATTCATATATTCCCACCATTGATTGCCGATTAAATCTCTGTGATTTTTATTAGGCGTATGCCATGTAAATCCGTTAGCCATGCATTTTCTAATCTGTGGAAATTCAATTTTGCTATTTGGTGCTGCTTCTTTTAAAGAATTATAAACAGTAGTTGACCATAAATGATTGCTGTATGCCAATGTCCCGTCAAAATCCCAAAATATAATTGCTATTGTTTTATTCTGTCTAAAATAGTTTTTGTTGCTTAATCCTATTAGCAAATTTATTGTAACAAGATTTTTAATAAAATACAATATATTTTCAAAAATGGCAGGGTATGTTTTATTTCACAATTAATGTAAAAAATGTCGAAAATGGGTGAAAACAGGAAGAAAATATTGAAAAGAATAATAATCAGTCGTAAAAACGTGAAAAAAAATCACAAAAAGTGGAGAAAAACTATTGAAATTGGATTTGTTTTGTGATAAAATGTGGAAGAAATAAAAAAAGGGAGTTTTTATTATGGAAAAGAAATTAAAAGTGCTCATTGCAGATAATTCAAATCAATTTGCCACACAGTGTCAAAAAGAGTTGGAAACGCAGGGCTACGAAGTTTCAACGATGGACAATGACGGTGCTAAGGTGTTTGATGCTATAGCAAAGCAGAAGTTTGACGTTATTTTGATGGATGTTTTTATGACTAATGAAGACGCAGTCGATGTGCTTGAGTACTATCAAACCCATACTGTTGAAAAGCCGATAATTGCAGTTTTGTCAACAATCAGTAGTGAAGAACTTGAAAAACAGACAATGTCTTTGGGAGCAGATTATTTCTTTATAAAGCCGATTTCGCCTGCTCAGGTTGCGAAAAGAATTACTCGCTTAACTGCATGGAAGAATGAGCATAAGGCTGAAATTCAAAAGGGCAGAGCAATATTTGAACAGGATATGGATGTTGTGATTTCAGATATTATGAGGCAAATCGGCGTACCGGCACATATCAAAGGCTATCATTATTTGAGAACGGCTATAAAATATTGCCTTGACGACAGCGAAATGCTTTCATCCGTTACTAAAATTCTTTATCCAAGTGTTGCAAAGAAATATAAAACGACTTCCTCACGTGTTGAAAGAGCAATTCGCCATGCAATTGAGGTTGCTTGGGACAGAGGCGATGTTGATGTTTTGTCATCATACTTCGGTTATACAATTCAGTCGGAACGTGGCAAGCCGACAAATTCGGAATTTATAGCAATGATTACCGATAAAATCAATCTTTCAATGCGTAATTCAATGTAAAATAAAATCGACTTGTGTATATTATGTGCTACCTGTTCGTTTACAAAATGTTCAAAAATACACAAATGAAAACTTTTGTAAAAGCTGCTATTTGTTCAAGTTGACAAAATTAGCGTAAAGCATTTGACAAATTAAAATTTTGGTATTACCATTAGTTCATAAATTAAACAGTCAAATGCAATGAACAGGAAATGACTTTGCGTACACCGTTTACAGAAAACTGTCGGTTGTGCAAGACAGCAACAAGGAACGTTTTTGCCCTCACCTGCAAGCAGTTTCAGCGAAAGAAAACGAGTAACTGAAACCGGTTCTCACCGTTATATGAGTCGCTGTTAATATCTTTGATATTTGACGACGGTTGAGCGGTCGACCTTTTGTCGGCAAGCAAAGTGGTAACACGAAAGCGCAAGAAAATAAGAAGTTTATGCCTTCGCCTTTGCAAAAAATCGGAAACGGTTTTTGCTTGGCGGAGGTTTATTTTTTTGTTGGGCATCTTGACTGCTAATATAATAAAGAAAGAAGATGTATTTATGAACACGCTTGTAATTGTTTTGATTGCTGTTGTTGTTCTCGGTTTAGGCTATGTCTTGTACGGCAGACGTATTGCTAAAAAATGGGGTATTGACCCTAAAGCCGAAACTCCTGCCGTAAAGTATAATGACGGAAAGGACTATGTTCCGACTAACGGTTGGACGGTATTTTCACATCAGTTTTCGTCTATTGCCGGCGCCGGCCCTGTAACAGGTGCTATTCAGGCGGCTGTGTTTGGTTGGCTTCCTGTTTTGCTTTGGATTCTTATCGGTGGTGTATTCTTTGGTGCAGTGACAGATTTCGGTGCACTTTACGCATCAGTTAAAAATCAGGGTAAATCAATGGGTATGCTTATTGAAAAGTATATCGGTAAGCTTGGCAGAAAACTATTCCTGCTTTTCTGTTGGCTTTTCTCACTTTTGATTATCGCAGTATTTGCCGATATGGTTTCGGGCACATTCACCGCATTTGACGTTGCCACGGGTGCAAAGCTTCCGGCCGCTTCAACAAATGGCTCGGCAGGTATGGTATCAATTATGTTTATGCTTTTTGCAGTTGTTTTCGGTCTTATTCAAAAGAAGTTTAATTTCTCAGGCTGGAAAGAATTTGTATTAGGCGTTGTATTTATTGTAGTTTCGTTTGCAATAGGAATGAAAGTGCCTATCATTCTTGGCAAAGACGGTTGGAGTTATATTGTATTTGCATATATTTTTATTGCTGCAATTATGCCGATTTGGCTTATGAAACAGCCTCGTGACTATATGACAACTATTATGTTTGTTTGTATGATTGCAGGTGCTGCGTTAGGTCTTATCATCGGTCATCCGACAATGAATTTACCTGTATTTACAGGCTTTAAAAATGAGCAACTCGGCACAATGTTTCCTATTTTGTTTGTAACAGTTGCCTGCGGTGCCGTATCAGGATTTCATTCACTTGTATCATCCGGTACTTCGTCTAAAACAATTGCTAATGAAAAGGATATGCTTAAGGTCGGCTACGGCGCAATGATTCTTGAAAGTGTGCTTGCTGTTCTTGCACTTTGCGTTGCAGGCGCTGCCGCTAAAAACGGTATTCCTGCCGAGGGTACTCCTTTCCAAATTTTCTCAAGCGGTGTTGCAGGTTTCTTTGAAAAGATGGGACTTTCGGTTCATTTCTCAACAGTATTTATGACAATGTGTGTTTCTGCTCTTGCACTTACAACTCTTGATGCGGTTGCACGTATAGGCAGAATGAGTTTCCAGGAATTGTTCAGCGTTGACGATATGAAAAACGCAAAGCCTTGGAGAAAACTTTTGTGCAACACATATTTTTCAACAATCTTTACTCTTGCTTGCGGCTTTGTTCTTACAAAGATTGGTTATCAAACAATTTGGCCGCTTTTCGGTTCGGCTAACCAGCTTTTGAGTGCACTTGTTCTTATCACTCTTTGCGTATTCCTTAAGGTAACAGGCAGAAGCAACAAAATGCTTTTCCCGCCTATGATTATTATGCTTTGCGTAACATTTACCGCTCTTATTCAGCGTGTAGTAGGCCTTGTTAAATCACTTGTTGCAGGTCAGGAAATTTTTGCAAGTGTAATTCAGCTTGTGGTTGCAGTATTGCTTATAACACTTGCTCTTATTATTGCCGTTAATTCGTTTAAGAGTTATGTAAGAAGCAAAAAGGGCAGTGAGGTTAAAGAAACCGAAAAAACTATCGTTAATGAATAAATCTTAATATTTCAATAAAAATTAAGGATTAGATATTCGTATTGTTTTACGAATGTCTAATCCTTTTTTGATGCTTAAGAGCTAAAGCTGTTTTTTACGTCTTATTATATTTCGTACCACTTGATTTCGTTTGAATTTAAATGAAGGTCAAATGATGAGCCGTCGCCGATATAAACTGTTGTATCCTGCGGCTCGTAAGTGTTGTTTACTACGCAATATTTGCCGTTTTTAACATAAGCGTGAACCTCAACATTGTAGTTTGTTGAATACCACTTGTGAAGCTCGTTTTCAGAATTTGCGCTCCAAAGAACCGCTCTGTAAAGTACACGGCTGTTTTCAAAGCTGTAAGGAAGGCCGCTAATGTAAACGCCTCTGCCTTTGCCGAATTGCTTAACTGCCATTTGAACCTCTTCTGCGTGACGAACTGCAAACGGAAGCTCTGTAGCATTTTGAACAAGAACTGTTGTTCCTTCAAGAGCGACAATATTTTTCTTGCCCTCGCCGAAATCAATGTTTCCGCCGTTTGTATCCTCAAGAATAAAGTGGTTGCGGTGTTCCTCAGTGTTGTAGCGACGGGTGTTGAGAGTAAGTCCGTTTTCTCTTTCAACGCCCAAAATATCGTCAAGCTGGAAGAACTTGCCCTGCCATTGATGAGCAGCCGGCTCACCGACACCGATAAAGCCGCCGCCGTTATAAACAAATTTCTTGACTGCGGTGATGATTTCCTCGTCTACCCAATATTCTCCTCCGCCTTGCGCTGTATCTGCATCGCCGACATTGATGATAACGTCGAAATTATCAAGCAAATTTTTGTCTTTTTTAATATCGTCAAAGCTGATGAATGAAACGTCAAACGGAGCACCGCTCAATGCCTCAATGACACCGAAGTATGAATAGTTTTGCCTGTAATAAAGACCGTGGTGCACCATATGGTTAGACCAAGCACGCATTTTGCCCCAGCAGTTGAGGACTGCAACTTTCTTTACACAATAAGGAGTAACGCCCTGAATGTTGTCATAAAGAGTTCTGAATTCATCACAAACAGATTTGATATATTCAACGAAATCGGGGAACTGAAGCGCAAGCTTAAGGTATCCGCCGTATCCGATACGCTGAATAGGGCTTCTTAAAATAGCACGTCTTGCAGTTACCCAATTCACCTTTGCCTCCTTGATAGGGTCGCCGCCTTCGCAGAAAACGTCAGGGAAGAAGTAAGGTAAAAATCTGCCTTCCGTGTATTTAACATTTTTAATATCGCTGAAAAGACGAAGCGTTGCGCCGTTGCCGACACTGCCTACAACAGCATCAAGTCCGATTGAGGCAAACTCGTCCATAAACGGCTCCATTCCAATCCAATGGTCGCCCATAAACATCATAGCTTCCTTGCCGTATTCGTGAACAATGTCAACCATTTCCTTGGCAAGTGCGGCAACTTCTCTTCTTTGGAAAGCCTGAAAATCTTTAAATTCCTTTGAAGGAATTCTGTATGTATTGTTCATATATCCTTGGTCAATGATAAATTCGGGGCGGAATTTGTAGCCGACCTCTTTCTCAAACTGCTCAAGAATATATGGGCTTACCGATGCGCTGTAGCCGAACCAATCAACAAACTTCTCCCTTGCAAGCTCATCAAAAATCAATGTGAACTGATGGAAAAATGTTGTAAATCTTACAACGTCAACATACTCATGGGTGTCAAGAAATTTGCGCAGCCTTTCAAGCGAATGTGCTCTTGTTTTCGGCTGACGAACGTCAAATGTTATCTGCGGCTCAACGTCCCATTTATTTACCACCGCATTATACATATGTACCGGGTCCCACATAATGTAAGCAAGAAAACTAACCGTATATTCATGGAAAGGAGTACAGTTATTAATAGTAACGTTGCCGCTTTTCTCGTCATAATCCCAAGAAGTTGGTGCAACTACCTCACCCGTAGTTCTGTCAATAACCTCCCACCATCTTGTGATATCGTCACGGTTATTTACTTTAAGCATATCAGGATAAAGATTATCCATAAGATGAATTGAAAGGGTGTCGCTTGTAGCGGTGTGAAATTTAGTCATAATATACATCTGCTGAATTTCATCGGGATTTGCCTTTGCCCAAGCGTTGTCCTTTCTTGTTGTGTAATAGGTTGCATAAACTTTTGCTCCTGTGTCACGAAGTTCTTGCGGAAATTCGGTTCCATCGCAGTCACGTATTGCGTCTGCACCCCATTCGTTCATTATTTCAAGAGTTTCTTTGACAACGTCCATATCTGTCGGAATTGTTACTCTGCCTTTGCTTTTTGCCATATTTTACCTCCGAATTGTTATTTTTTGATTTTGATTATTTTATTGTTTTTAAGTGTCATTTTGCCGTGCATTCTCTTTCTTACAAAAGGAACGCCCTCTCTTACATAAAATGTATTGTTTGCAACATAAGCGTCGGGATTGCTTGCCGGTGTCATTGTTCCGCTTAAGTCATCGAAACTTAAATTGTTTTCAAATGTGTTGTGTACTGCCTCCTGCAAGCAAAACATCATACAGCCGCCCTCGTTAAGCCGTGAGTAGTTGTATTCATATTTTGTGCCGTCACCTGAGTCTGCATCATAAGCCATACCGTCTTGATTAAGCTTTGTATCAACAACATCATTATATCTTAAAAGTGCATTCTTGCATTTCCACGGCCAAATCGCTGCGGCAACCTTGCCTGCACGCTTTTTTGGATATTTATAATATCTGTCGTTCATTTCAGTTGCACAGGAGTCTGCAACATTATGCTCAACTAAAGGATTTAAAGCGTACATAGGAGTTATAGCGTCACCGCCGGCAAATTTAACATAGTTGTTTTTTAGTGTAATGTTTTCATTGCCGTATTTCTTGAATGTTTCCTCACTAAGCTCTTTGGTTGCAAAATCCTTGTGACGGTATGAATAGCCGACTGCAATGCCCCAACGGCTGACATTTTTAACAAAGCAGTTTTCGACTGTTACTCCGTCATATCTTGCAACACCTGTTTTTTCTTCATCATCAGGCTTAAAGCAGGTCATATAAATACCGCCGTTGTTCATATGCTTGTTGTAAACATTGCCGTTTATATCGTGGATAAAAAGGTTATCGAGTGTGATTGAATGAAGCGTGCCTCTGTTTTTTGCAACTGCGGCAACGCCTGTTCTGTCCATCTTGTCTGCGGCACAGTAGCTTTCCATATCCTTGAATTTTTCTTTATTTGTTATTTCAATATCTTTAATAAGTATATTTTCAACGTCATAAAGAAAAATTGCGGAAGAAACGTTGCCTTTATATACGTGACCGCCAAAGTCGAGTTCATTGCCGTAGTCCTGATACCAAACGCCTTTGCCGTTAGTGTTGATTTTCGGCAAATCGCCGTTATCGCCGTAGGACGTAATTTCAATCATATCAGCGTTTATGTCGCCGCAGTTTTTCAAATGTAAAAATTCATTTTCAAAAACAGAACCTTTTAAAAGGAATACCTTGTCACCGGGGGCAAGCTCAATCTCGTTAATTTTATTAAGGCTTTTAAACGCAGTGCTTTCGCTTAAACCGTCATTTTCGTCGTTGCCGTTAAGCGAGCTTACAAAGTATGTTGTTGATTTCTTCATCGTACTGCGCCTCCCTTATCTTTTTATAAATAACCGTTTTAACTTCAAAAAAGAAAAATCGGTCATTGTTGTACCTTGTGAAAAGGTCCTTGTTTTCCTTATAATAGGCTTTCATTTGCTTTCTTGTGATTTCAGTAAAATTATATGCTTTTTTTACCTTTTCGCTTTCGCCTACAAAGTCAAGCTTTAATCTTGTAAGCTCAAAATTAAGAAAAGCCGGATATGAAAAATGAGTAAGACCGTATACGGTTTCACCGTTTTCAAGCTGTGCTTTTCTTTTTTCGTTTTCAGCGTCGCATCTCTTTTTTACTCCCTCAAGGCTGTCGTCATCAATCAGATTGAGTGATTTAGAGAATGCAAGGCAGGCAAGAGCATACTTTTTTTCTTCTTCATTTTCAAAAAGAAATGTATTCATAGCCATTCTCCTTTAAAAAAGTGAATTTTGTGTCATTTGTTATATAATACTTATTTTTATATATTATTGCAAGCGTATTTACATTTTTTATTGTTTTGTACTATAAAAAGTGAATATCGTCGGTTTAAAAATTATGTTCGACTTTTATATTGATTTGATATATAATTAAATTATCAATTTAAACGGGGTGATGATATGAAATTTATTCATCTTTCGGATTTGCATATCGGCAAGCGAGTAAACGAGTTTTCAATGCTTGAGGAGCAAAGATATATTTTACTTAAAATTCTTGAAATAATCGAGCAGGAAAAGCCTGACGCAGTGCTTATCGCAGGCGATGTTTACGATAAATCTCAACCGTCCGGCGAGGCGGTCAAAATGCTTGATGAGTTTATTTTCAGGCTTTCAGATATGCCCCTTTCCGCCTTTATTATCAGTGGCAATCACGACAGCGCCGAGCGACTTTCATTCGGCTCAAGAATTATGGAAAGAGCAAATATTTTTATCTCTCCCGTTTATGACGGCACTATTCAAAAGCATACGCTTAAAGACGAGTGGGGAGAAGTGAATATATTTATGCTTCCGTTTATTAAACCTGTTAATGTCAGGCAGGCGTTTCCTGATGAGGAAATAAACGGATATACCGATGCAATTGCTGCGGCAATTTCCAAAATGGACGTTGACGAAAGCAAGAGAAATATTATTATCTCTCATCAATTTGTTACGGGCGCAATCAAGTGCGACAGCGAGGAAATCAGCCTCGGAGGCACGGATAATGTGGATGTCGCAGTTTATGATAAATTCGATTATGTCGCACTCGGACATATTCATTCACCGCAAAAGCTTATAAGAGATACTGTCAGATATTCGGGTACTCCGCTTAAATATTCATTTTCGGAATGCAGGCATAAGAAAAGCGTTACGGTTGTTGAAATGGGCGAAAAGGGGAATGTTCAAATAAAGCTTATTCCGCTTATTCCCAAGCGTGATTTGGTTGAAATTGAAGGCAGCTATGACGAACTTATGAGTAAAGATTATTACGAAAAATTAAATCATAAAGAGGACTATTATCATATCACTTTGACTGACGAAAACGATGTTGTTGACGCACTTTCAAAGCTTAGGTGCGTTTATACAAATATTATGAAGCTTGATTATAACAACACCCGAACGAGAAGTGCGCTTACGGTTGAAAGTGTGGAAAATGTTAAGGAAAAATCACCGACGGAAATTTTCGGCGAACTTTATTTTAAGCAAAACGGCAGTGATATGAGCAAGGAACAAAGCGAGTTTTTGCAAGGCGTTATAGAAAATGTTTGGGAGGCAGAGCAATGAGACCCTTAAAAATTACAATGTCGGCATTTGGTCCGTATGCAGGTGAAGTCACCCTTGATATGCAAAAACTCGGAAAGAGCGGAATATATCTTATCACGGGCGATACGGGCGCAGGCAAAACGACTGTTTTTGATGCGATTTCTTATGCGCTTTACGGCGAGGCAAGCGGAAATTACAGGGAAAATACTACTCTTCGTTCAAAATATGCAAGTGCAGATACACCAACCTTTGTAGAGCTTGAATTTGAATATAATAACGAAATTTATAAAATTAACCGCAATCCGGAATATCCCAGACCTAATAAAAGGGGAGAGGGCTTTACCAAGCAAAGCGCCAATGCAGAGCTTGTTATGCCGGACGGCTCAGTTATAACGAAAATCAAAGAGGTTAGTGCTAAGGTTGAGGAGATAATCGGCATTAATAAAAATCAATTTTCGCAAATTGCAATGATTGCGCAAGGTGATTTCAGAAAACTTCTCAATTGTGAAACAAACGAGCGAAGTAAAATTTTCAGAAAGATTTTTAAAACCGAGCCTTATCATAATATTGAAATTAAGCTTTCGAGCCTTTTTAATGAACTTAAACGTAACCGTGAAAAAGAAAAAAGCGGCATTGAGCAGTATATCAATCAGCTTAAGTGCAATGAAAACGACACGCTTTCTCTTGAACTTGAAAGGGCAAAGAGCGGTGATGTGCTTATTGAGGACGTTATAAAACTTGCAGGCGAGATTATCAATAAGGATACGCTTGAATATACAAAAACTCAAAAAAACATTGAAAGTATTAATGAAGAAATCGAAAAAATAAATTCAAATATTAAACTTTACGAAAATCAAGAGGCAACAAAGAAAGCATACGCAAAAGCGTCTGCCAAGCTTGAAGAACTTAAAACAAAGCGCAATGAGTGCGAAAAAGCTTATAAATCAGCCGAAGCACAAAGAGAAAGGCTTGACGATTTAACGAGAAAAATCAATCTGATTAATTCTAAAATGCCTAAGTATGACGAACTTAAAAGTCTTGAAAACAGCATAAATGAAAAGACACAAAGTTTTGAAAAAAGCAATAATTTACTTAAGCTAAAGCAGCAGGAAATAACGCTGCTTGAAAAAGAAATTGATGAAAAATCAAAGGCTTTGGAAGAAGTCAAGGGTGCAGATTTGCTTGTGCAAAAGCTGACTGTTCAAAAAGAAGAAATCAACAAAAAAGCAGAAGCGCTAAAAGAACTTAAAACCGAAATTGACAGGTGCAAAACCGAACAAAAAAATCTTAAAAACGCACAGTCTTTTGCAAAATCCGCTTTAGATGAATACGGCGCATTGGAAAATGAATATAATCAAATATATATCGCATTTTTCAACGAGCAGGCGGGTATAATCGCAGATGAGTTAAAAGACGGCGAGCCTTGCCCTGTTTGCGGTTCAACTTCGCACCCGAATTTGGCAAGAAAAAGTGAAAATGCACCGAGCCAAGCAGACGTTGAATCGGCGCAAAAGCTTGCAAAAAAAGCGCAGGAAAAAGCCGATAAAGCAAGGGATACTGCGTCTGCGCTTAAGTCAAGATTTGATGAAATTGCCGCTAATGTAAAGTCTGCGGCTAAAAAGCTTTTCGGCACAGACGACAATGTTTTTGACGATTATAACAGCAATATTAATGCTTTAAAGAAAGAGTATGACTGTACTTTAGCTTTGCTTAAAACAGCAAACGAAAAGCTTGATCTTTATAAAAAATTAGATAAGGAAATTCCAAAAATTCAGGAAAAACAAAAATCTCTTTTAGATGAAATATCAAAGTTCAATACCCAAAAGGCAAGTGATGAAGCTTTTATTTCGGAAAATACAAAGCGTGTAACCTCTATTAAAAGCGAACTTGATTTCGAAAGTGCCGACCTTGCTAAAGATAAGCTAAAGGAATATACCAACCTTTCAAGTGATATCAAAAATGCCATTGAAAAAAGCAAAAATGATTTTGACGATATTAAATCAAAATATGACACGCAAAAGGGTACAAAAGCAAGCCTTGAAAATGCACTTAAAGAATTTAAGGAAATTGATTTAGCCTCTCTTAATGAAAAGTCTTTAAAACTTAATGAGTATAAAAAAGACGTTGATAAAACGGCAAAATCGCTTTATTCCCGCATTGAAAGCAATAAATTACTTGTAGATAATATTTCTGAAAAAAGAGATATCCTAAAAGGATATGATGATAAATATGTTTGGCTTAAAGCGCTTAGCGAAACGGCTAACGGCGATATATCGGGCAAGGAGAAAATTACACTTGAAACCTTTGTTCAAATGACGTATTTTGACTCAATTATAAGAAAAGCAAATATCAGGCTTTTGACTATGAGTGACGGCCAATATGAATTGGTGCGCAGGAGCGATGCCGAAACACTTAAGAAAAATGAAGGCTTGGCACTTGATGTTATTGACCATTTTAATGGCTCGACAAGAAGTGTCAGCACCTTGTCGGGCGGCGAATCGTTTATGGCCTCTCTCTGCCTTGCACTCGGTCTTTCTGATGAAATTCAATCATCGAACGGCGGTATCAAACTTGATACGATGTTTGTTGATGAGGGCTTCGGCTCTCTTGACGGTGAAGCACTTGACCGTGCTCTTTCTGCGCTTACCTCTCTTTCTCAGGGCAATCGCCTTGTCGGCATAATTTCGCACGTTGATGCGCTATGTGACAGGATAGATAATAAAATAGTTATCACTAAGGACAGAACAATCGGAAGCAATGCTCAAATTATTTGCGATTAAAATGCTCAAAATATTTGCGCTAAAAAAAGACGGGCAAATCAGCCCGTCTTTTTTATATATGTGCTTCTATGTTTCTGAGTGTTGTGTGAGTTGTATAAATACCGTTTTCGCTGCTTGCTTTGTAATCGCCGCCGTGCTTTTCGGCAATTTCTTTAATGATTTTTGTTCCGTTGCCGTGGCCTTCTTGAATTACTTTTTTTCTGTTTATAAACGGATTTTTTGTGTCGATTTTAATAATTTTATCGGTTGCGGTTATTGAAAAATAAATTTCTTTTTTATTACATTCCTTTGTAGCATTAATCGCATTGTCGCAAAGGTTTAAAAGTATTCTTGCAAGGTCGATATTTTTAATTTTAACATTATTTTGAATGTCAACTTCAACATTAAGTTCAATATTTTCAGCCTTGGCTTCCTTTGATTTTATGTAAAAAACAGTGTTTATAATATCATTGCCGCAAAGCCTTAAGCCGTCAACTTCAGTAAGTTCATCATTTGATTGATTTAAAATGTCAAGCGCTTGCTCATTATTACCGGATAAAATAAGCTCTTTAACAGTTAGGTGAATGTTTTTAATGTCGTGCTTGATGTGTCTGAGTCCTTCTCTTTCGGCTTTGATTAATTCAAGGCTTTGATTAATTCAAGGCTTTGATATTCAATTTCATTTTTAGTCGATAATATTAAAAGCTCCGCATTTTTATCGTCAGTTTTTCTTATTGAATCAACAACAAATATAGTCGCAAAATCGATTATGGCGACAACTATAAAGGTGATGCAAATTATAATGTTTTGATAAAGTAAATCGCCGTTGCTTTCTTCCCAAAACGCCTTTGTTGACGCACAAATGATTAGCGGTAAAATATTGGTTGCAGGAAAAATATAAAAATAAAGATATTTTGCTTTAAAATCACTTGCTTTGATTTTGGAAAGCCTTAGGAAAAACGATACAATATATCCGCCGAAAAGATATGTCAGCGCATTTGAAAGGGTGAGCGCTATTGTTGATTTGTAGGTCGGAAGATTATCAATTAAATCCTGATATCCGACTTTGCTCCAAATAAAACTCAAAATTGCACTGCTGCCAATCCAAATAAAAATATATAAACCAAATATCAAAAGCGATCCTGTGATTTTGTTTTTTGTTTTTGTGTCAATGCTTATTGCAAAGACGGCAAATATAAATAAAACAGCGATACGTAGCTTAATATTACAAAAGCACCGTTATTCGCTTTCTCAGCTAAAAGTTTGGAATATTGGTTGACTAAGTTCCAAGCGCAAACGGATATAAGCGTTGTTATAAGCGTTATAAAGGAATTGAATTTATCTTTATAAAGTGTGTGAATAATCGTGAAAAGAGCAAAGCCTTTGCAAATTGAAAGAATTAAAAGCCAAATTGAAAAGTGACTTAAATCTATTATCTGTCCCATTTATTATCGTAGCCTTTCAAACTAAATGATATTTATGCTATATTTCCAAATATTTTTTGTAATTTTCTGTCAGCGTCTTGTAATTACTTCTCGAAATTGTTATTTGCTCGCCGTTTAGTAATATATATTTGTGCCATTTGAAGCCTAAAACGTAATCAAAATTAACCGCAAAACTTCTGCTGCATTGTTGAAAATTAATACTGCATTTTGAAAGCAAATCCGAAAACTTGATATTTGCCGTTATGCTTTTTCCGTCATTAAAATACAAAACACTTGCTTTATTTTGCGCTTCGATATAAGCAACGTCGTTTAGATCGATTGTTTCGCTTATTTTTTCATGCTCAATTATTATTTTCTGTTTTCGTCTGTTTTCAAGATTTTGAATACATTTATTCAGCGCATTTGAGAGATTTTTTTCATCTGACCTTAATTTGTCAAGATAATATGTCGGTGAAATTTTTGAAATATTATAGATTTCACCCGGAAATGACGTTAGTATAACAAGCTCAAAGTTAACGGCAACGTCATCTTTGATAATTTGATTAATTGTATTGATATCGCCGAGTAAAACGTCAAGAAATAATATATCTATTTTACTTGAATTTTCCTTTAATTCTTCAAATGTGGATATGAGCGAAAGTGTGTAGTCAATTCCGATTTTTTCGCATTTTGCCTTTAAATTGTCATATAGTTTTTGCCTGAATATTTTATCGTCATCACAAATATAAATACTGACCATATATTGCTTCTCCTCGAAAAATAAGTAACAAATACAAAAATAAGTATATCACAAATATGACTATATGTCATTAATATTCTGCATTTCACACCGAAAAACAGTCATTTCACACCACATATATTTACTTTTCGTCAAAATAATGATAATTTAATGAAGTATTATTAATGAATTGAATGCCCAAAGAAATTCTGACAAAGAAAAAGGAACAGTGAGAATAAAATCTCGCCGTTCCTTTTTTGTTATATTTATAATCTTAAATCGTCCTCTTTGCGTTTTTTGCTTGAGTTGATTGAAATCGGAATTATTGCGCCAACACCGCCGCCGATTGCCAAGCCGATAAGTAAAAACAGCCACCAAAGAGAAAATTTTGACTTCTTTTTATCCATGTCGCTGTCACTTTTTACCGCTTTCTTTTTAATAATCGTGCTTGAAAGGGAAATGCTTTCGCTGTAGCTTTTTCCGAAATCGTCCTCATAACTCAGCGTTGCCGTGCCTTTTACGTCGCCGAGCTTGGATGAACTTACCTGAAAATTAGCGCTTCCCGTCTTGCTTTCACCTGCCTTTATCTCGCCTATAAAGAGGACTCCTCCTGTTTCAAGTCCGTCAATGTCAAAGCTGATTTTTGCATTTCTTATTGCCGATTTGCCCGTGTTCATCAAATTTACTTCCATAGTAGCCGTATCGTCCTGCGTAAGCTTTTTTGGAAGAATAATGCCGTCATAATCAAGCGCCGTCTTTTGCTTGACATTAATTAAAATATTGTCCGAGCTTTCAAACGAGGTGAAATATTTGTCCTCATAAGTGCTTGTCAAAACGAGCTTGTGCTCTCCTATTTCAGCCGTTTTTGCGGCGGTTAATTCAATATTTAACGTGTAAGTACCCTTTGGCTTTATTTCATCAACAAAAAAGGTTTCCCTTTTGAATTTAATGTCGTTTTTTTCCTCGCTTATAGTAAGTTTCAAATTCTTAATGGATTTGTCCTTGCTCTCGTTTTTTAGAATTACGGATAAATTTGCACTTTTTGACGGCGATACGTATTTGCCGTCAAGAGAGTAGGAGGTGACAATTAATTGCGGACGGGAGGCATTTTGCGTTGTTTTCTTTTTAGCCGCCTTTTTTGTTGTTGAAGCCTTCTTTTTCTTTGTAACATTTATTGATATTTGCGACGTTGACGTATATTGAGTATAATCATCGTCCTCATATTCTAAACTGACAGCCAGCTTGTGCACACCCTCGCTTGCTGTTTTCGTTGCTCTTATTGTGGCGGTGTATGTGTAGGTGAAATTTGGAATAATTTTATCAATATAGCCTGAATTTACACCTATTGTGCTTATTTCGTTTGCCTCGTCACTTAGAGTGATTGCAATGTTGTTTATATTTTTCTTTAGGCTGTGGTTTTTTAGTTTTATTTCAAGTGTTGCGCTTTCGTTTGGCTTTAAATCAGGCTTTGAAAGGGTATAGCTTTCCACCATTAACCGTGGTTGCGATGCACTTTGAGTATCGCTTGGTGCGGTGTCGTCCTCCTCTGCAAAAGCCGTCATACCAAAGCTAAAGCATAATATTATTGAAATAAATATACAAAGTAGCTTTTTCATAATTTTCCTCTATAATTCTCTTATATTTTCAACTATGCTGTTTTTCATTTCTTTTCTTACCTTTACCCATGAGTTAATTGAGCATAAAAGGAATAAAACAAGCGAAATGATTATTGCCGGCAAAGGATTAAACGTTAACGCTAAATTTATGTCATAAAGATATTTACCGATTATTTTTATTATGACAAAACTTAATATATAAAGTCCGAAGCCTATGCCTATTCCGAGCGTAAACATTGACGTCATTTGATTTATAAATGATTTAGTCAGCGCTCTTTCGTCTGCGCCTACTGCCCTGAGCGTGCCGATTTCTCTTTTGCTTTCTCTTATTCTTGCGCTCATTGCGTTGTTAATAATGCTGAGGCTTACCGCAAAACAGATTATTAATATACTTACAATCGTTACGATTTCAAGCATTTTTTGTTTTTCTAAGAACTGACGGCTTTCATAAATTGAATTTAAATATCCGCCGTATTTTTCGGTATAAGTGCTAAGCTCCTCTGTAATCTCTTCGTCAATTTTATCGTCAACCTCTTCGCTTGCATTGATATACAGCAAGTTGTATTTTAAATTTTTGTCAAATGCACGCATTCCGTCAATCGTGGTAGCTATTTGAAAGTCAGATGAAAAATTAACGCTTGTATTTTCATAAGAATAGGGGTGAATTATTGCGCCTATTTTAACCGTTTTTTCTTCACCGCTTTTTAATCGAAACGTTATTTTATCTCCCGCCTTGTACGGTGAATCGGCTTTTATAAGCGTTTTTGAGCCGACTGTTTTTTTGCCAATATCATTATCAAAATTTTGAGTCGATTCAAAAGTCTTGGTTACTCCGATTTTGCCTGTGGCTTCAACCTTTTTCGGCGCTATGAGGACTATTTCATCTCCCGATTTTAAAGCGGAGTAGTTGATTTTTCCGTCGGCAACATATTTTTCCGCCATTTTAAATTGCGCCTCATCATAAGCATTAATGTCTATAGAGCAGTATTCCTTGCTTATTTTTAAATCCTTTTTTTCTTTCTCGTAGTCCTCGTTCGGCTTACCGTTTTTAACCTGATTTACAAGGTCGTTGGTGTTGTTAATCTCCTCGTGATTCATAAATACGTCGTAATTTATAGCCCTGAAAAAGTCCGTTATCTTGTCAAAATAAAGATAAGCGTTTGCGGTTTTTCTGCCCTCGGTTTCGCCGATATAAGGCAAAGCCTCAATATCCTGCCTTTCAGCCTCATTGATTCCCTGTTCTCCGCTTTCATACATAGTAAGAAGCTCATAGTCATAGCTTGCGCTGTTTAAATGCGAATCATTTGAGCTTATTACAGAAGCCCAGCCGTAATTGGAAAGCAAAATTGTTGCTGTAAGAATAATGCAAACCGTAATCTTGCTTCCTTTGTAAAAGCCTAAGTTTCTTTTTGCAATCAGCTTTTCGGGATTATATTCTTTCTTTGTTTTAATTCTCTTTTTATTAAATTTCCTTGCCGTTTCAACATTTCTTATTGCCTGCATAGGCGAGGTTTTGGAGGCTGAAATAAGCGGAATTAGTGCCGCAAGCATAACTACGGCTTCGTTGATTACTGCCGCAACCGGCAGCACAATAAGGCTTTTTGACATAACGGCGTCTTTTATCGCAAGCTTTAATAAAAGGCTTACCGTGAAATATGAAATTGCCAAGCTAATCGGAACACAGATAAGCGAAATTATAAATGCCTCACGTCCGAAAATATTTATAATCTGCCTTTTCGTTGTGCCTATAGCCCTGAGCATACCTATTTGCTTTCGTCTGTCCTTAAGATTGTTGTTAAACGAATTTACAATGGCAACGCAGGAGGCTAAAATAAGCACAATGAGAAGCAAAACGGCGAGGTCGCCTCCCGACGTTAAATCGTCAAAGCTTGCCGAGTTGTTTGATGATACATAATTATCGTTTATTTCGGAAGTGGCTTTTTGTGAAACCGATTTACTGATTTCATCAAAATTTTTATTCTTACATTTTATATAAAATGCAAGCATTTCTTTACCGCCTGCGTCAATTTTTTCCTTGTTTGATACAAGAATTGCAGGAATAAGCGTATCGTATTGGTCGGACTCGAAATATGAATAGCCTATAATCGATTTTTTATCCTGCAAAATTCCGACGAGCTTGTATTTCTTTTCCACTGTTTTGTAATAATTTGAGCAGTCATTTTGAATATCAAGCTGAAATGTGATTGTATCGCCGATTTTTGCTTTTTTATATCCTAATTTTGAAAGCGCTGTCTTTTCAATAGCAACCTCGCCCTTGTTTTGCGGATATTTGCCGTCAAGAAGGATGGGATTTGCAAGATTTTTGCCGTTTTCGTCAAAGTATGCAATGTTTGAGCCTAAAGATTTACTTTCGTTTTTGTTATATGCATAGCCCAAGGTGTGCGCCGTGCCTAAGCTTTCAACGGTTTTGTCGTCTTGCAAAGCCTTAAAATCGCTTTCGTCAATCCCTGCGGCGGATATAATCATAGTTTCATATCCGTGGCTTTTGTAGTAATTTGCATTGCTTGTTTCCTGCGCCGCCGAGTATAAAAACACGATACTGCTTGAAAATACCATTGCAAGAATAATGCCGATAATCATAATTGTGTATTGCTTTTTTCTGTTTTTTATATTTCCGAGCGCAAGGGTATTAACTGTCAATTCCTTTTTCAATTTTCAGCCACCGCCTTTGTGTCGGCAATTATTTTGCCGTCCTCAATGGTGAGTATTCTGTCAGCCTGCTCGGCAACGTGCAAATCGTGGGTTACAAGTATGAGTGTAATTCCAAATTCCTTTGCACAATATTTTAAAAGTGAGAGAACTTCTTGACCGCTCTTTTTGTCAAGATTACCCGTAGGCTCGTCTGCAAAAAGGATTGACGGCTTGTTTGCAAGTGCTCTTGCTATTGCAATTCTCTGCTGCTGGCCGCCCGAAAGCGCAGACGGCAAATGCGAAAGCCTGTCCTCAATTCCGAGCATAGAAATGATTTTATCAATATATTTTTCGTCAACCTTTTTCTTATCAAGCATAATGGGCAAAATAATGTTTTCGTATCCCGTCATCTCGTTTACAAGATTGTAGGACTGAAAAACAAAGCCGAATCTTCTTCTCCTCAAAATTGAAAGCTGATTGTCGCTGTAGTCGCTGAGCCTTTTTTCACCGTAAATTACATAGCCGCTTGTTGCATTTTCAAGAGAAGAGAGAATGTGCAAAAATGTGGATTTGCCCGAACCTGACGGACCTGTCACGGCGCAAAATTCTCCCTGCTCAAACGATATGCTCACGTTGTCAACCGCCTTAACGGTGCTGTCTGAGCTAATGTATTCCTTTGTGAGGTCTTTACATTCGATTATTTTCATTTTGCTTTTCCTTTCGATGTTAATCTTTTTCTTTATCTTAATAATACAGCACCAATCTTTAATTAAACTTACTTTAATCTTAAGATTTCGTAATGTTTTGAAATGATGACAAAAAATCCGCCCGATTTATTCAAAAGGGCGGTATTTTGATTTCTTATTTACAGCGCCTCGTAGCCGTCGATTTTAGGCAGGCATATTGTAATGCATAAGCCGTCGTTTTTGTTTTGCGCCGTGATAAGCCCATGGTGGCGCTCGATAATTGCCTTGCTTATTGTAAGCCCGATGCCCGTATTGCTTTTTGCAGAGTTTTCAGCCTTGTAGAAACGGGTGAAAAGATTCGGTATTTCCTCTTCTTTCATTCCGCCGCCGTCATCTTCAATCTCTATTGTTGCCGAGCGTTCGCTGTCTGTTATTGTGATTTTAATATTTCCTTTATCGTCTGTGTGTTCGCAGGCGTTTTTTATTATGTTTGAAAGTGCCTCGTAAAGCCATTCTCTGTCGCACCTGATTTTGCTGGTGCCGTTTAATTCAAAATTTTTCTCCTTAAAAAGCGGCTTGAAATCTAAAATGAGCTTTTGGCATATTTCGTTAAGGTCATTTTGCTCAAAATTCATATAATATATGTCAAGTTTGACCTTTTCAAGCTTCAAAAGCTTATATATCAGCTGCTCTGTTTTGTCGATTAATTCAAGTTCCTTTTGTGCGTGTGCGTTTTCACCGCTTGCAAGGTCCATTTCGCAGTAAAGCCTGAGCGCCGCAATCGGAGTTTTAAGTTGGTGCGATATGTCGGATATAAATTGAACGTTTTTCTTGTTTTCGTTATACAGCTTGCCTTTTTCGAGATTAACTAATTCCTCAAGGTCACACACGGCATTTTGAAGCCGTGCAAAATCGTTATCCCAAAGGCTTATTTGCATTGTTTTTCCCTGATTTGTAAATTCATCAATACTCTCAGTCAAGGCTCTTGTGTCCTTTTTTAGCTTGTAATTTTGGATCAAGAGGATAAAGGATATCAAAAGCAATATACCGCATAAAATTGAAAGGATAATAATTTTCATATATTTTCCTCCCAACGATATCCTATTCCTCGCACGGTTGCAATTTTATCTGCTCCGATTTTCTCTCTAAGTCTGCTTACGTGAACAGATAATGTGTTGTCGTCAATAAAATTGCCGCTGTCGTCCCAAATGCTTTGCAAAAGGCTTGACCTTGTGACTATTGCGCCGTTGTTTCTTATAAGCATCGAAAGAATTTGAAATTCCGTTTTCGTGACAAATATATTTTGATTGTCCTTTTTAACCGTCATATTATTTGTGTCAATTACCAAATCACTGCTTACAAAATTTTGAAAAGCATTTCTTCTGATAAGCGCACGTATTCTTGAAAGAAGCTCTAAAAGCTTAAACGGCTTTGTAACATAATCGTCGCCGCCGGCATCAAGCCCTCTTACTATTTGGTATTCTTCATCGCAGGCAGTTAAAAACAAAATAGGCGTGGTCACTCCCTGCGCTCTAAGCCTTTCGCACAAATCAAATGAAGAGCCGTCTGGGAGCATAACGTCAAAAATAAGCAGGGAAAAGCGTTTTTCTTTAATGATTATCTCTGCCTTTTTGATACTTTCGGCACTTTCAACTTCGTAATCTCTGCCATGCAGCATTTCTAAAAGCCCGTCACGAAGATAAGCATCATCTTCAAGTAAAAATATCTTCTCTGCCATAACCTTTTTCCGCCTCTTTTTTGTTTATATATATAATTTAGTTTATAATATCATAAATCTTTTTATTAAACAACAAACCTTACGATAACTTAAGAAAAAAGATGAGTTGAAAATTAATCGACTCATCTTTTCTTTTACATATTATATTATTCCGCCGTTTACACCGAGAATTTGGGCGGTGATATATTTGTTTTGCGTGAGATAAAAGATTGCGTCTGCAACTTCCTCACTTGTTCCCAGCCTGCCTAAAGGCACTTCCTCTTCAAGCTCATTTTTGTCAAACATATTGTTCATTCTTGTGTCAATTATTCCGGGGCATACGCAGTTTACCGTTATACCGCTTGGCGCAAGTTCCTCTGCAAGCGAACGTGTTAAACCGATAACTGCCGCCTTGCTCATTGAATATGCAATCTCGCACGAAGCACCCGTTTGCCCCCACATTGATGAAACGTTGACTATTGCACCCTCGTGATTTTTGAGCATAAGCTTGATTGCTTCTCTTGAACAAAGAAAATACGACCTTGCATTAACGCTCATTATTTTGTCGTATTCCTCTGCCGTGGTGTCGTTAATTTGCTTAATAAGGCTTATTCCCGCATTGTTTACAAGAATGTCGATATTTCCAACCGTTTTAAACAGATTTAATATATCTTCTTCATTTTCTAAGTTGCATTTGATTTTTGTGACGCCGTCAAAATCCGGCTCGGTTTGGTTATATGTCACAAAAACATCATATCCCTTTTGTGCAAAAAGCATAGCCGTCGATTTGCCGATACCCGTTGCACCGCCCGTAATTAAAACTTTTTTCAAGCTAACACTCCTAAGCTTTTTCTTTGATTATATCATTATAAAACGTCTTTTTCAAATAAAGTTGTAATTTTACTTAAATTATTGTATAATATCATCACTAATTTTCACAGAGGTGTAAATATGAGCGATACAAAAAGAGATTTTTCTACAATCAGCATATATATTGATGAAAACGAAAATATGATTGGTATTCCTTGCGGTGAAAGCGATAAATACGGGATTGCGGATATTGATAAGGTCGTTCTTCTTAAAGCACCTTATTCCGACAGCCAAATTGAAAGCTTTGTTGAAGAGGTTATTTCTTATTGCTATACCAAAAAACACAATGATTCTTCTCCGCTTTCAACTATTGAAAAGTACACTAAAAAAACAGGCTTTGTAAACGCAACTGCCGATTATACACTTATTTCGATTGTTAAGACTAATGATACATATTCTCTTATGCCTACTTTTAACGATTTTGAAAGAGGCCCGCTTGTTATTGATGATGATGAAAGAATTATTCTTGCAAATTACCAAAAGGGTGAGCTTGCAGAAATTATGAAGGATTTTATCCAGATTTATGTTAAGGCTAATGTGTTTTATAAGGAAAAGCAGGAGCTTGAAGAGGAAAAGAAAAGAAGAGAGAATAACTGATTTTAATGAAGAGCTTTGTTATATCCAAGCGTGACGCAGGAACAAGAGTTGACAGGTTTATTGAAAAGACCTTTGAGTCTGTTCCCAAGTCGCTTATGTATAAGGAAATAAGAAAAAAGAATATTAAAGTTAATAAAAAGCGTTGCACAAATGACCAAAAGCTTAATGAGGGCGATTTACTTGAACTTTATCTTAAGGACGACGTGCTGAAGTTAAAGGTCAAGCATCTCGATTTTATGAAAGCGTCAGACGAACTTGATATTGTTTATGAAGATGAAAATGTTATCATAATCAACAAAAAGGTTGGCATTTTGTGTCATCCCGACGGTAAGGAATATATTGATAACCTTGTTGCAAGGCTGAAAAAATATCTTTACAAAAAAGGGGAATGGTCGCCTGAAACGTCAAGCTTTACTCCGTCACTTGCTAACAGGATTGACAGAAACACAGGTGGTCTTGTGCTTGGTGCTAAAAATCTTGAAGCGCTTAAAATTCTCAATGCAAAGATTAAATCAAGAGAGATTGAAAAGTATTACTTAACCGTGGTTTACGGTAAAATGCCGAAAAGTGAGGAAACATTGACTGCATTTCTTACTAAAGACGAGAGGAAAAATCTTGTCAAGGTAACAGATAATCAGGTTGAAGGCTCTAAAAAAATCATTACCAAATATAAGGTGCTTGATTATTATGACGATGCATCTCTTCTTGAAATTGAACTTTTAACAGGAAGAACTCACCAAATCAGGGCGCATCTTGCGCATATCGGTCATCCTCTTTACGGCGACGGTAAATACGGCAGGGAAGAGGGCAGATACCGTCAGGCGCTTTACAGCTATAAGCTTAAATTTGCGTTTGATGACGATAATTTGCTGTCCTATTTGAGCGGCAGGGTGTTTCAGGCAAGGGATATCAAACTGCTGGATGATTATAAGGAGAAAAAATTCAAATGAAAAATAAATTATATCGCATAATTTCACCCGTTACGCTTTTGGTGGTTTTGGCACTTGACACAGCCACTGTAGCTTATGCCGTTTTCGCTGTTAAAAAGCTTATCCAAAATGTGAGCGTTTACTCTGTTCTTTTTGCGATTATTGACATTTTTGCAATAGTCGTTGCCGTGTTTGTGAGCAAATATGTTGTAAGTCAAGGAATTGTTTTTAGCGATGAAACGTTTGAATTTACCGCTCTTGATGAAAACAATGTGTTTAATTATGATGATGTTGAAAATATTAAAATCCATAAAGACACAAAGGCGAGCCTTAAAAAGAATTTTAATGACAGGCAGTCACAGGTTATAATTACTCTTAAAAACGGCGGGGTTGTTACGGTTGATGTTGGGCTTACTTCAATGAAAAAACTTAAAAAAATAGAAAATGAAATTAATTCCCACCTAAATTAAAAATAAGCAATGTAAGACTTCGAGAAAGTGAGATAAATTTCGTTTTTTGTGAGTGGAGCTGTACGTGTGTACTGCCCACTCGCAAAAGACGGAAAGTGCCAAAAGAGGCTTGAACGTAGTGTTCGAGCCTCTTTTCTATAAATGTATTTTTGATTTTATTTTGGCAAGAGCAAGCCCTTGCCCTACGTAATCACTTTATGAAAATTTAAACACGGCACGGTTTAGCAGCTTTATCGACAGTCTGAAATTATATAGCAACAGGAACTTGTATAGTATTAATAATATTTTTTTGGTTTTCTGTTGCTTTTTTGTTTATAAATTGTTATTATATATACATTATATCAAAAACGGCTTAGCCCGTTTAGTAAGGGAGAGAAATTTATGGGCGAAAAACGCACCTATACGGGTAAGGAACTTGGCGGCTATCTTGTAGGTATGTTCGGACAGAACTTAATTTACAATATTGTTGCGACAGGTCTTTACTTCTACTTTCAAAACGTAATCTGTTTGCCGGCTATGGCACTCGGCTGGATTATGACAATCGCAAGAATCTGGGACGCTATTAACGACCCTATGATGGGTACAATCGTTGATAAGACTAAGACAAAATGGGGTAAATGCAGACCTTACCTTATTATTTTCCCGGGTATCATCGGAGTAGTAACAGTTTTAACATTCATCAACGGTAACTATGCAACTGCAAGCTCAACGGCTCAAAAGGTACTTATTGTTGCTTGGGCAGCTATTTCATATATCGCTTGGGGTATGTGCTTCACCGTTTGCGATATTCCTCTTTGGGGTATCACTTCTCTTATGACAGAGGATGAAAACGACAGAGGCAAAATCCTCAGCCTTGCACGTATGGTAGCAGGTGTCGGCGGTATCGGTGTTCTCGTTGTTCAAATTGCGCAGGCTCTCGGCACTGCTTTTGTTAACAAGATTGATAAGAATGCCGCAGATTATGACACTCTCGTTCAAAAGGCAAACCAAAAGGGCTTTATCGTAACAGTAATTATTATGACTGTTATTGCGTCTGTTCTTTTTGAATTTGCAGGACTTTGCACAAGAGAAAAAGTTGAAAAGAGCGAGAGAAGTTACACATTCAAGGAAAACTTCCAAATTATGTTTAGAAATAAGCCTTTCAGGCAGATCCTTATTTCAGGCATTTTGAGAAGCCCTATCCAGCTTCTTATGATTGTTGCAATGACACTTGTTACATATTATTATGCAAACGGTAATATTATGAATATCCTCAAAACCGACGCCACAGGTAAGATTGCGGGAATTAATTTCCAAATCCTTATCGGTCTTGGTTGTGTTGCGGCAGGTCTCTTTGTGGGTCAGTTCGTTGCAATGGGCGTTACCCCTCTTATTATTAAGAAGGTTGAAAAGAAAACACTTTATAATATCTATTCAATCGCAGGCGCTGTTCCTTTTGCACTTATTTTTGTGTTCTTCAAGGTTTCAGGCGGTGATTTAACTTCTACATTCTGGTCAATCATTATTGGCGTATGTATGCTTATCGCAAGTGCTTCATTCGGCGGTATCAACGTTCTTCAATCAGTAATGATTGCAGACTGCGTTGACTATGAGGAATATCATAACGGCGTTCGTACAGACGGCGTATTCTTCTCAGGCCAAAGCTTTATCACAAAACTTGCAGCAGGTATTTCAACTATCATTTCATCCGCTGTTTATGCAGCAGTAGGCTACAGCGGTGCTAACGTTGATAAGCTTAACCGTGCAATTGAAAAGGGCGCAAGCTTCATTACTTACGATGGCGGCACAGGCGCAGGCAAATACGCTGAGGCTATGTTCTTCCTCATTTCTATTCCGCCTGCAATCGGTATGCTTCTTTCAGCTATTCCTACTCTTAAATATGCAATGACAGATAAGGAACATAATGAAATCCTTAAGTCGCTTGTTGATAAGAGAAATGCACAAACAAAATAAAATTTAGACTGTCGATAAAGCGGCTAAACCGCGCCGTGTTATAAAACGAAATTCCATTCGGGGACCCCGACAAATTGAAAATTTGGTGGGGAAAAGGAGAAAGGAACGAAGTGTTTATT